>MDSW01200652.1_pt1 | contig 28997 bp, 13 predicted proteins | sample 811171 | NCBI WGS metagenome assembly MDSW01 (sample SAMN05326641, study PRJNA326480) | marine metagenome | isolation source: seawater | place: Atlantic Ocean: North West | collected 2012 | reverse complement strand
CCGGCGGCGTTCCTCGCGGCGGTGCGACGCTCGTGCCGAGGGACGCGGTCGCGGAACGGCGCCCCGACGCGGGCGCGTCCGTACCCGGGGGGTCTGAGGGCGGCGGCGGACGCGCACTTCGTCGATCGCGCGGAGGCGGCGGCGCGCGACGCGGGCGCGTTCGACGCGGACGCGACGGCGCGGGAGGCGGAGGCGGAGGCGGAGGCGGAGGACGGGGAGGCGAGGAGGGCGGAGGCGGAGGCGGAGGAGGCGGAGAGGAAGGAGAAGGAGGCGTTCGTCGAGGCGGAGAGGAAGGAGAAGGAGGCGTTCGTCGAGGCGGAGAGGAAGGAGAAGGAGGTGTTCGTCGAGGCGGAGAGGAAGGAGAAGGAGTCGGCGCCCGCGGGAGCGGTCGGAAGCGGCCCTTCTCTCTTCGACCCCGCGAAGCTTCGCGCCGGCCCGAGCGTGGAGGAGGCCGCGCGCGCGTCCGCGGCGCTCGCGTCCGCGCTCGTTCGCGGCGTGGAGGACGCGCTTCGCGGCGGGACCCGAAGAGGCGACGAAGGTTCGAATACGTCGTCCGACGCCGTCGGACGGTGTCCGACGCGAAAAGATCCTCCGACGGGGGCGCTGGAGCGCGTCGTCGCGACGGCGGCAGCGGAGCTGACGCGGCGGGCGCGGCGCGGGGACGCGCACCTCGCGGGCGATGCCGGGTCGCTCGTGGCGATGGTACGCGGCGCGAGCGAGGTCATCCGGCGCGCGTGCGAGTCCGCGGTGAGGGAAGCGAGCGGCCGCGAGTGACAAAGCGAGTTTGTGATTTTTTTAGATGTCAAAAAAAAAATCCCCGCGAACGAGACCTCTTCATCCCGGGGGGCGCGACACGCGTTCGTCGTCACTCGGCGGCGCCCGGGCACCCGCGCCGAATCAAGTACGGGCGGCATCGGGCGTCGTGCGCCGCGGCCCACGTCCGCTCGTCCCACGGGCACCCGTTCTCGTGCGCGTACTTCAACACCTCCAGGTGGCCTTCCCGCGCCGCGAACGCGCACGTCCACGCGTCCCACTCGCACCCGTTTTCGCGCGCCCACCGAAGCGCCTCCAGGCGTCCGCCCTCCGCCGCGGCCTGGCACGTCCGCGCGTCCCACGGACACCCGTTCTCGCGAGCCCACCGCAAAACCTCCAGGTATCCTCCCCGCGCCGCCTCCGAGCACGTCTCGTCGTCCCACTCGCACCCGTTCTGACGCGCCCACTGCAGCACCTCAATGTGTCCTCCCCGCGCCGCGAACGCGCACGTCCTGGCGTTCCACGGGCACCCGTTCTCGCGAGCCCATCGAAGCGTCTCCGGGTGCCCCCCCCTCGCCGCCCACGCGCACGTCCAGTCGTCCCAGGGGCACCCGTTCCCGTGAGCGTACTTCAACACCTCCAGGTGGCCTCCCCGCGCCGCCTCTGCGCACGTTGACTCGTCCCACTCGCACCCGTTCCGACGCGCCCACCGAAGCAACTCCAGGTGCCCCCCCTTCGCCGCCGTCGCGCACGCGTCCCCGTCCCACGGGCACCCGTTCTGAAGCGCGTACCACAGCACGTCCTCGTGGTTGTTCTGCGCCGCGTACTCGCACGTCTCCTCGTCCCACTCGCACCCGTTCTCGTGCGCCCACCGGAGGACCTCCAAATGACCTCTCTCCGCCGCGGCCCAGCACGTCGTCTCGTCCCACGGGCACTCATTCTCGCGCAACCATCGCAAAACCTCCAGGCGGCCCTCCATCGCGGCGGCGTAGCACGCGTCCTCGTCCCACGGGCACCCGTTCTGATGCAGCCACTGCAACACCTCCAGGTGGCCTCCCTTCGCCGCATAATAGCACGTCCTCGCGTCCCACGGGCACCCGTTCGCGCGCAGCCACTTCAGCGTCTCGAGGTGACCTCCCTCCGCCGCGTCGTGGCTCGTCCACGCGTCCCACGCGTACCCTTCCGCGCGTAAGCGCTTCAGGGGCTCGATCGCGCCGCGGCCGGCGGCCAACCGAGAGAGCGCCCGCTCGGGGTCTTGGTCGCGCCACGCCACGCCCTTCGCGTCGTACAGCTGTATCAGCCACTCCACCGCCTCGACGTCCCCCTCCACGACCGCAACGGCGAGCGGAGTCGCCGTCCCCGGCAACCGCGAGAGATCGCGCTCCCTCTCCGTGAGCGCCGGTCGCGCGCTCGGGACGCGCCCCACCGCCTCGCGGCACGTCCTCCCCGCCATCGCGAACGTCGTCTGGAACCATCCGAGCTTACGCACGACGACGTCGAGGATCTCGGGGAGCAGGTTGCCGAGGAAGGGCCCGAGGACGCGGTCATCGTCGGGGAACTTGGCGAGGATGGAGTCGTCCATCGCATCTACTCGTGTCGCGCGCGCCGAGGTCCGATGCGAGGTCGCGAGGCGAGACGCGCGTCTCTCATGCCCGCGCGCGGGGCACAGCTGACGCGCGCGGGATTCGCGTCGTCGTCGTCAGGATATTTATCGTCCGGCCGCGGCTGCTGGCGCGCTTTTCGGTCGCGGGCGCGCGCTTTTTCGTCGTCGGGCCGCGGTGCCCTCGCTTTCCCCACACACCACCCTCCGCGCGCCCTCCGCGCTCGGTCGCCGATGGCGCGTTTGAGCGTCTCGCTCGCGACGCACGCGCGCTCGCCCTCGCGCGCGCGTTTTTTCACGCGCGCGCGCGTTCGCGCCGGCCGGCGCTCCGCGGTGGCGCGATTCTCCTCCTCGGACGACGCGACGTCCTCCTCGACTACGTCCTCCACCTACGTCCCCGGCCGCTTCCGGTTCGTCGATTACTACCTCGTCCTCGACGCGGACCCGCGCTCTTCTGAGCCCGAGCTCCGCGCCTCCTGGCGCGCCGTTCAGAAGCGCGTGCACCCCGACCTCGCCGGCGCCGGCGCCTCCGCGGCGTCCTCGCTCGTGAACGAGGCGTGGGCGGTGCTCTCGCACCCCCCCAGCCGCGCCGCGTTCGACCGCCACAGGCGCGAGCGCCTCGGCGGCTCCCTCGGCGGCCCCTCGGCGGACGCCCTCGAGGACGACCGGACCCTCCTGGACCCCGCGCCTCTGTCGCGCTGGTCCGGCCCGGGCGACGCCGACCCCGACGCGTCCGAGCTCGGCGTGAAGTCCAAGGGCGCCTTCGTGGACGAGTCGCAGTGCGTCGGATGCCTCCAGTGCGCTCTCATCGCCCCCGCGACGTTCCAGATCGAGACGCGGTTCGGGAAGGCGCGCGTCGTGGACCAGTGGGCGGACGGCCGGGGCCTCGTCGAGGACGCCGCGAGCGCGTGCCCCGTGCGGTGCATCCACTTCGTCGATCGGCACGAGGAGCTCCCGCTTCTGGAACGCGTCGCCGAGCGGCAGTGGCGCGAGGGAGGCGGCGGCGGCGGAGGCGCGCGGTCCGCGGCGTCGCCGTTCGACGCCGCGCGCGCGATCCGGAGGGTCGCGAACGAGCGCGGCGTCGCGCGGTGGCCCGCGCGGAGGCCGAGCGCGCACGCGGGGCGGGACGGCGGCGTCGACATGGCCATGGCGGACGACGCGCTCGAGCGCGCGGTGGCGAGGCGGCGCGAAGACGACGACGCCGAGACTAATAAAAGGACGGACCCACGGACGACGCCGGCGCGCGGCGGCGCGCTCGCGTTCGCCTCCGGTCTGAGGCGCGCGGACTCGGGTCTGAAGAACGCCGTCGTTCCGTTCCGTTCGAAGTCCGGTTCGAAGACGGGTGGTGGTGGTCACGAGGGTGGTGTCTCCGACGAAGCTTCGTCCCCGAGGCGTCGACGCCGCTTCGACGACGAGATCGCGCGCATCGAGGCGCTCCGCGGAGACGGAGGCCCGGCGCGCGGCGGCGCCTCCGCGCCGGGTAAACAGTCCGCCGAGTTCTGGGCGCCGCCTCGCGACGCCGACCGCCGCGAGGGGTCCTTCGAGGCGAGCGACGACGGAGGGTTCGCGCCGACGGAGTGGATCCAAACGATGCGGCGATCGCGCGGAGGCGGAGGCGAAAGAGCGGAGGAGTCTTCCGAGGAGGAGGAGGAGTCGGAGGAGTCGTCTTCGGAGTCTTCAGAGTCTTCTTCTTCTTCTTCTTCTTCTTCTTCCGAAGGATCCCCGAGCTCGAACGACTCCTCGCACTTGTCTCGGTGGGCGGCTTCGTTCGCGCTGGGCTACGCGGTGTCGAGGACGCTTCTGGAATCGGCGGGGGTGGATTACGAGGCGCTCGCGAACGCGGCGGGCGTCCCGGAAGATCTCCGCGCGTTCGGCGCGCCCGCGCCGTGGCTCGCCGACCCGGCGGTGGACGCCGCGCGGGGGCTCATCCTGTGGACCGTCATCGCGCGCGGGGTCGTGTGGGTCGGAGAAAAAGCGGCGAGAGGATTTGCGACGAGAGCGGCAAGGAGACAAGACGGCTCCGACGAGAGGAAGAGTCCGCGACGGGAGCGGTAGTAATACCTTTTTTACTTTCGAAAGTAATATGGTACGTACTACGCGGCGGTATCGCGTCGACGAGGATATTTGACTACGCGTACATTCTCTTACCGCGTCACTAGTAGACTACCTTCTACGGCGGCGCGCCTCTCTCGAGCCGCGTCGCGCCTTCCGCCCCCCCGCCATCGTCGCCTCCCGACTTTTATTTCCGTACCAGTAGTACTCCTCGCCGCGTCGCATAGTACGTCATTTCGGACGTCGTTCGATTTCGGCCACCATCTCGCGCGCGTGCTCCCCCGGTCCGTAGTAATCGCGGAGTACTCGGCCTCGCGCACGTCCTCCGTCCGCGCCCCCGCCGCCCCCGCCCCCGCCCTCCGTCCCGCGCGTCTCGAAGCGGAATCCGCTCTTGAGGTACGCGCCGATCGCCGCCTCCGCCTCCGCGCCGGCGTCGCGGACCCTGAGTCGAACGAGCGCGGCGCCCCTCGCGCGCGCCGCCGCCAACACCGACGCCAACAGACGCGTCGCGTGCCCCCTCCGACGCGCCGAGGGATGCACGGCGACGCGCTGGACGTCGAACGCCATCGAACCCGAGGCGAACGCAGCGAACCCCACGATCCGGGTTCGAATGAGGGGGTCCGCGACGACGCCCACGGTGAGGGGTTCCTCCGCGTCTTCTCGCGTCCCCGCCTCCTTTTCCTCCGCCGCCGCCTCCTCCTCCTCCTCCTTTTCCTCCTCCAGCGCGAGGACGATCTTGGTCGCGCGCCTCGCCCTCGCGGATGCGCGGAACGCCTCGGCCCATGAGCCCTTCTCGTTCGGGAAACACGCGGCGTCCACGCTCGCGATCGCCGCGAGCGTCGCCGCGTCGGACGCGGGGAGGGGGGCGGCGGCGACGTCGGCGGACGAAGACGCCGCGCCCGCCTCCGCGTCGTCGCGCCATCGAAGCGGCGCCGTCGACATGTGATTCATCCCTCCTCCCGCGACCGCTTCTTCGCCTTCTTCAGCGCTTTCTTCCGCGCCTTGGCGCTTCCGCCGGTGACGCCGACGACGCCGAGGGCGAGCGCGTGTCTTCGCTTCGCGACGCCGGGATCGACGATCTCGGAACGCGCGGCGGGGGCGACGGCCGGGGCGGCGCGCGCGCTCGCCCTCGCGGTCGGGGGAGGAGGAGGCCGCGATTCCGGCGGTTCGCCGCGCGCCGACGCCGCGGGCGAGGACGCGCGGGGCTCGGGGGCGCGCGCCGGGCGAACGCGGGCGGTTCCGGCGAGGGCGGCGAACGGGTTCGAGCTCGGCTTCCGCGACGGCGCGGTCGCGGACGCGTCGGCGGGGGCACGCCCGGTCGAGGCCGCCGCCGCCTCGGCGCGCCGCTCCGCGTGGACGCGTCGGAGCCTCTCCGCGGCCTTCGCGGCGGCGGCCTCGACCGCGCGCACCGCCGCCGCCTCCTCCGGGTCGAGGCCCTCCGCGGCGCGCAGCGCGCAGCCGGGGTGGTCGTCGTCGTCGTCCGCGCCGGAAGACGTCGCCGCCGCCGCGTCGCGCTCGCGCTCGGCGTTGAGCGCGTCCCACCTGCGCTGCTCGAGGGCCTCCCACTGCCCCTCCTCGATCGCCTGGCGCTTCAGGCGCTTCTTCACGCGCTTCGCCCACCTGTGCCCCTGCGTCTCCGGGTTCGTGCCCTTCATCACTGACCGCGCGGGGGGCGGCGGCGCGGGGCGGTGACGAGAGCGATTCGCGAACGACGTGATGAACAGTCGCGCGCGAGACAACTTAGGTCGTGCCCGAGTACTACGATCTGAACTCGAACGCGCCTCAGGTCGTCCGGGACCGCGCGCCTCGCATCCTCCGCCGCGCGCGGCTCACGGGCGGCGGCGCCGGCGGCCGCGATGCCCGCCCCGCGCGACGGCGCGGCCCCTCCGCCCCAGGGTTCGCGTCGTCGCGTCTCGCGCGCGCGCGGGTCCCTCTCCGCGTCCGCGCTCGGTCCCGAGGAGGCGTCTCGCGTCGTGCGCGAGCGCGCGGCGGCGAACGGCACGTCGCGCGTCAGCCTCAAGGGCCGCGCCCTGGCCTCCCCCGCGGCCCTCCGCGCGGTCCTCGAGGCGATCCTCGCCCTCGACGGCGCGTCCCCCTCGGGACGCGCCGGCCCCGAGTGGGGCCCGACGACGACGCTCAACCTGGCGAGCGCGAACGTGTGCGGGGAGGGCGCCGAGGCGCTCGCGGCGTTCCTCCTGCACCCCCGATGCGCGCTCCGCGAGCTCTCCCTCGTGGACAACCCGAGGATCGGCGTCCACCTCCCCGAGACCGGCGCCCCCGCGCACGCGGTCGAGCGCGGGCCGGACGACCCCGTGCTCGACGGCGGCGGGTGCGCGCACCTCGCGTCGGCGCTGCGTTCGCCCCGGTGCCGCCTGCGGAGACTCAACCTCGGCGGATGCGCCGTCGACGACGCCGCCGCGTCGACGCTCGCCGACGCGATCGCCGCGCCGGGGGCGTGCCCGGACCTCGCCAGCCTCAACCTCAGGTCGAACGACGTCGGGTACGCGGGTGCGGTGGACCTGAAGCGCGCGGTGATGACGCACGGGTTAGCGCTGGGGGACGTCGCGCTCGCGAACAACCCGAAGTGCCCCGAGGACGCCAGGAGAGAGGTGGAGGACGTCGCCGCGAGCAACAGAAGAACCAGCCTCGTCCGAGAGATGGTCGAAAGCTGCGGGGGGGGGGCGGAGGAAGGCGGCGAAGGGGGCGTCCGCGTCCCCGGGGACGGTACGAATCCCGGGGACGATACTAATCCCGGGGACGATACTCACACTCCCGGGGACGACGGCGCCGGCGTCGTCTCCGGCGTTCCTCGGGCGTCCGAAGGGTATAACTCCTCGGCCGCTTCCGAAACGGGGTACTGTTCTTTCCGCCGTCGCGGGCTCGCGGACGCCGACGCGGCGGCGATCGCGGCGGCGCTTCCGCGCGTGCCCCTGAAGGGCCTCGACCTCAGCGACAACGCGCTCACCCGCGTCGGGATCGACGCCGTCGCGAGCGCCCTTCGCGGCCCCGCGGGGAACCGGACGCTCGTGCACTGCTCCGTCGGGGGCAACCCCGGCGCGCGTCACGACCGCCACCAGGGCGATGGCGGCGCTTACGTCGACGACGCGTCGCCGCCGCTCTCTTCCGAAGACCCCTCTTCCGAACCCTCCGGGCCCCCTCCGTCCGTCTCGGCTCGCGAGCTCGCGGGCCTCGTCGCCGCGAACGCGCTCAGGAACGCGGGCCGCGGCGAGGCGCTTCGATCCGTCGCCGACCGCGGGCTCGGCGACGCCGGCGCGGTCGTCCTGGCGGAGGCTTTGATCGCCGAGCGCGTTCGCTCCTTCGCGCGTCTGGAAGCCGTCGGCGCGCAGCATAATTTCCTCGGTCCCCGCGGCGCGTCGGCGCTGGCGCGCGCGCTCGGCGGTTTGGCGTCCCTCCGCGAGCTCGCGATGTACGCCAACCCGGGCGCGGGCCCCGCGCTCGGCCTCGAGCTCGCGCGGCAGATGTGCCAGCCCGGTCGGTTCTCGCGTTTGGCGATTTTGGACGTCGGGGGCACGCGGTGCGGCGACGCCGCCGCGGAGGCGCTCGCCGACGCGTGCGCGTGCCACCCCGCGATGCGCGAGCTCCACCTCGACCACGACGAGCTCACCGATCGAGCCGCGCTGGCGGTCCTGGGGGCGATGAAGCTCACGAGGGAGCAGTCGATGGGGCGCGCGAAGGCGCTCAGGCCGCCGGGGCTCAGGCGCGTGTGGCTGCACGGCAACGCGGGCGTCTCGGACGAAATCCTCGCGGAGGTGCACGCGTGTTGCGCAGAGAACGAGGAGCGCGACCCCGAAGAACGCTACGGTGCGGAGGAAGGGGAACATTTTGATGACCTTCTCGTGAGGTCCGAGGAGGGAGATGGGAAAAAGCTACATAAGAGGGAGTCCCCTCGCGCGTTGGCGTCGGCGGAGGCGGCGGTTTCGGCGGCGGCGAACGCGGAGGCGCGGGCGGCGTACGCGAAACACCCCGCGGGCGGGTCTCTGGGCGAGAACAAAACGCGCGACGTTCGCGTCTCGGCGCTCTTCGCCGACCGCGTCGCCGCGCACGTCGCGGAGTGTTACCGCCGCCGGTGCGCGTCGCACAGGGACGCGAGCCGCGGCGTCGCCGTCGTCGCGGGCGTCGTCGCGCACGAAAAAGCGAGAAGCGACGAAGAAGGCGTCTTCCTCGAAGAAAGGTGGTCTTCTGAACGCGGTAGTTCTGAACGTGGTTCCGAACGCGGTGCCGAAAAAAGTGGTGCCGAAAAAATTTTTGAAAACAACACCGTCGACGAAACAGCGGGTTCGGAAGAACGGTTCCGGGTCGTCTCGCTGGGCGTCGGGACGAAGTTCGTCCCCCGCGCGGTGGTGCTCGCGGCGCGCGCTCGCGGCGCGACGCGGTTCGCGAAGATCGTTAGGGACTCGCACGCCGAGGTGTTGGCGCGACGCGCGTTTCGAAACGCGCTCGTCGCCGAGATGGAAGAGCTCGTGCGCGAGGAAATCGAACAGGAACGTAAAGCGTCGCGCGTCGGGCCGAGACACGTGAGTGACCCGGAGGCGGAAAAGACGGCGCTCGAGGACAAGCCGTGGCGCGTGTTGGAACGCGGGGGGCACGGGGAGGGGGTTCGCGTGCGCCGCGGCGTTTCGCTGCACCTGTTCGTCTCCACCGCGCCGTGCGGCGCCGCGAGCGCCGTCGAGTCGGGGAAAACGCCCGTGCCGACAAAGTACGCCGATGGGGCTTCGAATGAGAAGAGCGACGAGAAGACCACCAAGGCGACGAAATTATCGGGTCCTCCAGCGTACGGGTCAAGCGACGAAGGCGAAAGGCGCGGTGCCGACGAAGGTCCCCTCCTTGGTCCCTCCGCGTTGGGGTCGTTCGACGTCGGGTGGGTCCCCGGCCTTCCGCCGCCGCCTCAGAAAAAAATAAATCGCGCGTTTACGTTTTCGAGCGAGCGCGCGTTGAACCTCGACGCGGACGACGTCGCGTACGCCGAGACGTTCGAGCGCGTCGACGAGCGCCACGCCCGCGGCGCGTACGTCACCGGCGGCCTTTCGCACGCGGCGATGGTGAAATCCTCGGCGGCGGAATCCTCGTCGCAGCCCGCGCCCGGGTGCGAATACGCGCGGAGCGTCGTCCCGCGCGGCGGCGCGACGAGTGATAAATCCTCGTCCGCTTTGCGCCGCGTTCGCGACGCCGTCGGGACGACGCTGAGCTGCAGCGATAAGATCGCGCGGTGGCAGGCGGTCGGGTGCCAGGGCGCTCTGCTCGCGCTGTTCATCCCGGACCCGATCGCGTTCGACTCGATCGTCGTCGGGCGCAAGTTCGACGCGCACAAGGTTCGCGCGGCGACGTGCTGTAAGACGCGAGGGTTCGAGCACGCCGCGTTCGGGTTAGCAGCGCCAAAGCACTGCGCCGCGCTGGAGACGAGGATTAAATGTGAGGGCGCGGCTAAAAGCGGCTCTAAAATCGCGGATAAGCGACGCGCGGACGCCGGGGACGGGGACGAGTGCCTGACGTGGGCGCGGGGGGACGCGAGCGTCGAGAGGCACGACGGGAGGACCGGGGGCGCCGTGGGCGGGGGGGGGGCGGCGCCGGCGGTCAGCGGGTTCAAGCATTTTGAAAAGGTCAGGGCGCTCGCCGCGAAGCTCGCGGGGAGGCCGGATATTTATGCGGGGTCGGAGACGATGCGTCGCGTCGCGGAGGCACACGAGGCGCACGACGCGAAGAAGCTGAGCGCGAGGTACAACCACGCGAGGAGGGCGCTGGAGGAGGGGCCGGTCAAGCCCGGAACCCCGCTCGCGAGGTGGAGAGGCGAATTCTGATACGTTTTTAGGGCGGACGGCGAGAGAGGCGAGTGCCGACGAGGCTCGGCTCCGAAGGAGGGAAGGAGGGAGCGTGTGTCCGCGTGTGTTTCGCCTCGCTTTTTTCGCATTTCATTTCTCGAGACGAGCAATCCTCACGATCTTCGAACCGCTCCTCGCTCTCCCCCCGAGCGGAGCTCGCGTCAGCGTCGCTCCGCTCCTTTTCACTCCTCGCCCTCGCCTTCGCTTTCCCCCCACGCGCCGTCCGCCATCCCCGCGAGCGAGTTCGTCGACCCCTTGATCGTCGCGCTCTCCGTCTCCGTGGTGAGCCCCTCGCTGGTTCCCTCCCCGTCGCTCTCCGAGTCCGAATCGTCCCACGCGTCCGGGATGAACGCGCGCTCCTTGAGCTTGGGCCCTTCGTCCGCGCCTTCTCCGCGGTCGCCGGCGTTCGCGCCGTTCCCCCACGCGCCCATCATCGGGCTCAGCAGCGCCCCCATCTGCATCACCTCGCCGGCGCCCCTCCCGCCGATCTCGTCGAGCGAGCTCATGCCGATGGTGGCGAGCCGCGCCGCCGAGTCCGCGTCGGTGGCGGCGGCGCCGCACACGAGCCCGTTCTCCGTCGCCCACGTCAGCCAAGGGCCCCAAACCGTCGGTTCTCTCCGCAAGGTGGGAATGTGCCCGACGACGATCAGCCCTCTCCTCGCCCTCGTCAGCATCACGTTCACGCGCCTGGGATCGGCGAGGAACCCGACGTTCCCGTTGGGGTTGGCTCTCGTGCACGTGAACACGATCACCTCCTTCTCGCGTCCCTGGAACCCGTCGACGGTGGACACCTCGAGCGCCTCGAGCGAATCCGGCGCGGGTGGCGCGTCGAACCGGCTTCTCGGTCGGCGGTTTCCGTGGAGGAGCCTGTTGATCGCCCTGACCTGCGCGGCGTACGGGGTGACGATGCCGATGTCCGCGGGGAGGACGTCGTGGCCCTGGACGAGCTTCTTGACGACGTTGACGATCTTCTGCGCCTCCACGGGGTTGGTCTGGCTGGACCCGTCGGATCGCTCGTACCCGTCGGGGACGTCGACGAACGCCAGCGGCACGGCGGGCACGGGCCAGTCGAACCCCATCGGCGCGCGGCGCGCCGACGGCGGCGTCCCCGATAACAGCTCGTCGCTGTAGAACGCCTTGCTCGGGAACGAGGCGATGGCGGGGTGCATGCGGTACTGCACCTTGAGCATGAACGCGCGGATGCCTCGCGCGAGCATGCGCTCGAACAGCGACGTGCCCAACCCCGCGGCGTCGGCGTCGCGGGAGATGATCGTCGGGGGGAGCTGCTTCTGGTCCCCGATGAGCACCACCTGGGAGCACCCCTTCGTCAGCGGCACCACCGTCGCGGGCTCGGTCGCCTGGGTCGCCTCGTCGATCAGGCACGCCTGGAACGAGAACCGCTCGAGGATGTCCGATCCCGCGCCCGCGCACGTCGCGCAAATCACCTCCGCGCGACGCAACACGCCGTTGACGGCTTGGTACTGCTGGTCTTTGCTCCACGAGCACCCGGGCTCGATCCCCGCGATGGACTCCACCATGTACTGCATGAGGTCCTGCCGCACCGCCTCGGGCCGCCCGATGCGCGCGACCCTTACCCCCGCGCGGCTCAGGCCGTCAACCAGGTTATCCACCGCGATGTTGGAATCCGACGTGCACAGAATCGGGCACGTCCGGTTGCGAAGCCACATCTGCACGAGCGCCACCGCGGTGTGCGTCTTCCCCGTCCCCGGAGGACCCTGAATCAACGTCACACGCTGAAACAAAGCCGCCTCCAGCGCGTCCGTCTGGGACTTGTTCATGTGGCTCATCGCCCGGAGATCCATCGCCTGGTCGATCATCTTCTGGCGCGCGATCACGCCGAGGTTCTTGTGCCGCTCCGCCGCGCACATGTCCGGGACGGCGTCCTTATCCGCCTTGTTCCCGTCCCACCCGGCGACCAAGACGTCGCGAATCGCGGGGTCCACGCCGGCTTTCTGCGCCGTGCCCTGCTTCACCTCGAGCATGTCCTGAAGCGCCGAAAGCTGGCGCAGAAAACTCGTGCGGTTCGCGAGCTTATCGACGCGCCAACCCCCGCCCCGGACGCTCGCCGCCTGCTTCGGGTTACACCCGATGAGACGCGCGGAGACGTTGGGGAAGGCGCCGGAAATCTCAGCCTCGAACTCGTAATCCGCGCGCCACCCCCCGCCCGCGCGCCCGCCGCGACCGACGCGACCCGAGTCGCCGCCGCCGTCCGCGCTCGCGAGCCGAGGGCCCGTGGGCATCTCGATCGGACCGCCCCGGGGGCCCGTGGGCATCTCCGCGGCGTCGCCCATGGACCGCGCCGCCTCGCCCGTGCGGCTCAGCAACACCGTGTCGCCCTTCATCAAACCGCGCTTGAGCTCCTCGCCGAGCGCGGGAATGTCCAGACCCAAGCTCCCGCCCTTGCCCCCGCCGCGGACGATCACGTCCATCGCGGCGAGCCCAGACTCCTGAAGCCCGAACGCGGGCGCGTTCGCGACGCGATCCAGGGTTTGGAGAGCCTCCTCCAGAAACTCGCGAACGATGAGCTTCACGAAGTGCTGGTGGTAGTTGTGAATCGCGCGCGTCTCGTACGCGACGCACTGCTCCAGCGCGTTCATCAGGTCCAGCGCGTCCATCGGGTTGGCGCGCTGAGAGAGCGAAATCACGACAGACGTGAAGTGCCGCAGGGGCATCTTCATCTTGCGCTCCTTCAGGTACTCCGCGACGACGATCGCCTCGTGCAGGTGGCACGCGCGCGCCAATCCCTGAAGCAACGCGCGCGCGGTGTCCACGTCCACCTGCCCGAACTTAGCCCGCTCCTCGAACGTCGCCATCGCCGCGTCCACGTTGCCCGCCTCGACGTGGCGACGAATCTCCTTGCCCGCCTGAGACTTCCCCGCGGAGTTGGCGTTGGGAGGGGTCCCGGCGGCATTGGCCGCGGCCAGGCCGTCCTTGCCGTCCTTCTTGTCCTTCTTCGGCGCCTTGGAGGAAGTCGTCGACCCCGGCTCCGCCGACCCCGCGGCGGCGTCGTCGCCCGAAGACCCCTTCTCCTTCTTCCTCCGACCCCTCCGCCCCTCGCCCTCCTTCGGCGCGGGCGTCGGGTGGCCGCCGGCGTCCTCGTCGCGCGCGTTGGCGTCCTTACGGCGCGAGGGCGGAACGTACGCGCCCGCGGGAGGAGGCGCCTTCGCGTCCGCCTTCGTCGGATCCGCCGCCGACTTCGCCTTTTCCTCCGCCGCCGCGTCCTTCCGCTTCGAAGCCTTCGGGCGCGGCGGCGGCGGCGTCGTCGTCGAGGGGACGAGTTCCGCGACGGCTCCGGGCTCCGTCGACGCGTCGCTCCTCCTCGGGCTCGGGACCGCGCGGGGTGGTCCCGTGGATTCCCTCTTCGCGCCCTCGGAGTTCCCGCGCGACGTGGGAACCGGAACGTCCGTCCCGTCGCCCTTCTCACCGCCCGCGTCGGACGACTCCTCCCCCGTTCGCTTCTTCTTCCCGCCCCGGGAGCTCTTCTTCTTGGCGCCCTCCTCGGTCGCCGCGTCTCCGCGGGGCTCGGGAGGCGCCGGGTCGTCCGCCCCGGCCCCGGGGTGGTCTGCTTGCCCCCCCCCGGGGCCGCCGCCTTCCTTCTTGCGTCCCTTGCCGCCGCGCGAGGACCGCTTCTTCTGCGCCGCCGCCGCGTTGGCCGCCGCGTTGGGCGAGCGCTGCTCCTTGGCGGACTCTTTCGACTCTTTCGTCTGGCGGCCGACGGTCGGCTGCTTCGGCGCCGGGACGGCGGACGGGATCGCGTTCGGCGCGGGGACGCCGCCCTTGAGCGCGGACCTGTGGGTGCCGTTTCCGACGGAGACGGAGACGACGGCGGGGGCGGCGGAGTCGTTTCCGCCGCCGAGGCTCATCTTCGCGAACGCATCGACGCCCATCTTCTCGGCGGAGGACGGGACCGGAACCGGAACCGGGGCGGCTTTTTTAGAATCCCCGCCGCCGCCTCTTCGCCGCGGGCGCTCTCCTCCGGAAGCCTTCGACGAAGCCTTCCTGCCGAGGGATTCGCCCGAGGGATGCGCCGCTTTGCTACCAGAGCTGGATTCGCCCTCGGTCATACACGGATTCGCGTTCCGGTCGGGTGTCTGATGACGACGCGGCGGAGACGAGACGTTCAGGGGGAGAAATGATGATGTCGATTCGAGGAAAAGCGAGGAAAAACGCGTTTTTGGGCGGAAAAGGAGGCGACGGCGCGGGCGGTGAGGGGAGGAAGATGGGCAAGATGACCGCACGCGCGAGGGTGGGGGGTGGTTGGGGGGGGGCGACGGTCAGCGCGCGTGGGGTTGCGCGGGGTGGCTTCCGACCCGTCGCGCGTCGCGCTCGACGACGGTCGGTTCGTGGATCGGGGCTCCGGGGCGGCGGGCGCCGCCTCGATCGCCGGGGCGGGGGGCGGAGCCCGGGCGCGGCGCGCGGGAAAAAAGACGCGCGCGCGTCGGCGCCCGGAGGGCGTGCGGCCGCCGGCGCGCGGCTCGATTGACCGCGGCGGGGCGCGGAGCGCGGGGGCGCTCGGGGCGCGCCGGGGGCGGTGGGGTCTCCGCGGCGCGTCCCTCGCGGGCGCGCGATCGCGCGGCGCGCGAGGCCGCGTCGCGTCGAGCTCGCGCGAGGCGCCCGAGGGCGATCGGCGCGGCGAGCCGCACAGATCTGAGCGCCGTCCGCGCCCCGCGGACGTGGGGGGAGAAGGCGTGGAGAGGCGGTCGCGGGCGAGGAACGCACCGTGTCGCGTCGTTTCGCGCGCGCTCGTTCGTGCGTGTGTGCTTAAGAGTGGACTCCCGTCGACTCGTTGCGCGAGAGCGTCCTTCACGCGAACATCGTATCTCGCGTCGTCGGCACGGCGACGCGCGGATGGGAGATGAGCGAGCGACGCCGCGGCGGCCGCGAACGCAGATCCGACCGGACGCGGAGCAGCGGTCGGCGGAGATGAGCGGCCGGGCGCAAATTTCAGAGGCGGGCGTGCGCCGATTCCGACGAGTCTTTTTCGAGACTGCGAGCGCTGTGGATGCGGCTCGACGAAATGTTGTAAAACGACAGATGAGTCGGAAAAAAGTGAAAAGAATTAAAAAAAGACTAAAACGCACACGGTTCGGAAGCCGCGCCCGGGCCACCACAAAGAGACTCCAGCTCGACCCTCCAGCTCGGACGCTCCAGGATGACTTGGCCCGCCTCGCGCGAAGAATGCGCGTTGCGAGCGCCCATCCACTCCCGCCGCGCGCCGCTCCCCGCGCCGCCCTCTCAACCCACACCATGGCCGCCGCCGCGCTCGCCGCGCGCGTCGCGGCTGCCGTCGCGCATCCCCCCCCCGCGCGGCTCCGGTCGCGCCGCCGCGTCGTCCGAGCGCCGCCCCGGTGCGCCGCGGACGGCGCTCGCGACGCGCCGGGATCCTCCGCCTCCGTCGAGGTGCGCGCGAAGCCCGCCGAACCGTCGCCGGGCGCTTCGTCCGCGGACCCCGCGCGTCCGCCCCCCGCGGCGGAACCGCTCGGCGCCGCGCCCGCCCACCAGCCACCGTCGCCGTCGCCGTCGCCCGAGCAGCCCGCGCTCGAGGCCGCGGGGGACCCCGGGGACCCGCCCGCCGCGCGCGCCGCGGAGGCCGCGGTGGTTCCGGAAGATGTCGCGGAAGCGCCGGACGAGGAGGACGTCGACGAGTCGGAGTCGGAGTCGGAGTCGGAGTCGGAGTCCGACCTCGACGACGGTCCGGCCGATCCGATCTCCGACCTCGAGGCGGCGCTCGCGCAAGAGGGGACGAGCGAACGAGCGAACGGGGTTTCCTCCCCCTCCCCCGAGGCGGCGGAGGCGGCGGAGGCGGCTGCGGAATCAGACCATTCGATCGAAGTTGCATCCTCCGCCGCCGCCGCCGCCTCCGCGTCTTCCGCGACGCCGTTCCTGGACGCCATGTCCGCGGCCGCGAAGGAGGAGCGCGCCACGCGTAGGCTCCGCCCCATCCTCGGCCGGCTCGCCCTGTGCCGCAACGAGCCGAGCCTCGCGCCGTACGAGGGCCTCCTGTGGGACCGTTACGCGCGGTTCGAGTCCCGCGCGAGCGAGATTGAGGCGAACGAGGGCTCGCTTCGCGCCTTCGCCGACGCGTACAAAACCTACGGCGTGCACCCCGACCCGACCGGCGCGCCGGGGGACGTTCGGTACGTCGAGTACGCCCCCGGGGCGACTCGGCTCGCGCTGATCGGCGAATTCAACGGGTGGCGTCGCGATTTCGAGCACGAGGGCTCCAAGGACGAGTTCGGGCGGTGGACCGTGCGCGTTCCGCGATCCGCGGGGTTATCGCACGGCGCCCACATCCGAACCCTGATGGAGCTCCCCGACGGCTCCGTCGTCGACCGCATCCCCGCGTGGATCAACAAGATCGCGCCGTGCGAGGACGAGGGGGCGACGTACCACAACGGCGTGTACTGGAACCCGAGCGAGGTCCCCGGCCTCGCGCACGAGTGGCGACACCCTAAACCGACGGACCCGCTGGACGCCGAGGGATACCGAATCTACGAGATCCACGTCGGGATGAGCTCCGAGGAGCACCGCCACGGGACGTACCGCGAGTTCGCGGACGAGCACCTGGAGCGCGTCGCGAACCTGGGGTATAACGCGGTTCAGATCATGGCCGTCGCGGACCACGCGTACTACGCGTCGTTCGGGTACCAGGTGACGAATTTTTTCGCCGCGTCGCACCGCAGCGGCGATCCCGAGGATCTCAAGTACCTGATCGACAAGGCCCACGGGTTAGGGCTTCGGTGCCTGTGCGACGTCGTCCACGCGCACGCCAGCGATAACGCCATCGACGGCCTGAACGCGTTCGACGGCACCGCGGGGCATTACTTTCACGAGGACCCCAAATTGGGATGGCACCAATTGTGGGGCACGCGGATGTTCGACTACGGCAAGTACGAGACGCTGCGTTTTTTACTCAGTAACCTCAAGTACTGGTCCGATGAGTTTCGATTCGACGGGTTCCGATTCGACGGCGTCACCGCGATGCTGTACACGCACAGGGGCGTGCACTGGGACTTTCTGGGCGGCCAGAGCGAGTTTTACGGCGAGTGGGCGGACACGGACGCGTGCGCGTACCTGATGTTGGCGAATCAGATGCTTCGGGATTCCCCCGAGCACGGCCGCGCAGTCTACACCGTCGCCGAGGACGTCTCCGGTCAGACGGGCGCGTGTCGCCCGGTGTGGCACGGCGGCCTCGGGTTCGACGCTCGGCTCAGCATGGGCCCGCCGGATAAGTGGGCTAAATTGGCGTCCGAGCCGGATTTCAACTGGACCCCGAGCCGAGTGACCGAGATTTGCACCGGGCGGAGCGCCGAGCCGGCGATCGCGTACCTGGAGTCGCACGACCAGTGCTTGGTCGGGGATAAGACGTTCGCGTTCCGCCTGATGGACGCGGCGATGTACGACTGCATGGGCAAGCCGAACGAGGACGAGTGCCTCGCGATCCACCCCGCGATCGAGCGCGGGGTGGCGCTGCACAAGATGGCGCGCCTGCTGACGCTCGGGATGGGCGGCGAGGGGTGGCTGTGTTTCATGGGGAACGAGTTCGCGCACCCCGAGTGGGTGGACTTCCCCCGCGAGGGAAACGGGGAATCGTTCCACCACGCGAGGAGGCAGTGGAGCCTCAGGGAGCCCGGGAACGGAAGCTTCTACCCGGACCTCGAGCGGTTCGACGGCGCCCTGATGCACACGGACCAAGCCTACGGTCTGCTGCGCTCGAACCGGAACGAGGAGCGGAAGCGGGTGCACCACGTCCGGGACGACACCGGGGTGCTCGCGTTTCACTGCGGCGACGGCGTGTTGGTCGTCGCGAATCTGCACCCGACGGAATCGTACCCCGCGTACGAAATCGGAAGCGCGGCGGCGGGGCGGTACAAGCTCGTGCTGGACACGGACGCGAGGGCGTTCGGGGGGTGGGGGCGGCTGGACCCGGCGACGGAGGTGGACACCGGCGGGGGGTCCATGGATTTCCAGGGGTCCCGAGTGCGGTTGTACCTCCCGTCGAGGTCCGCGCAGGTGTACGCGCTGGTGGACGAGTGGGAGCTGCCGGAGGAGGAGCAGTACGCGGTGCACACGGACGGGGACTTCGGGGGGTGGGTCGACGACGGGTACGACACAGGCGGCGGGGGGGAAGACGCGGTGTGGTGGTGAGCGCGAGCGAGAAGACCCCGGAGATTTCGATGAATAGTGCATTCAAATATAACGACGGTGACGATATGGCGCATCAAGGTCCTGACTCCCTTCGTCGCGCCTCGGCGCGCTCGTCAGTCTCTCCGGTCGCCGCGCGTCGCGTCGTCGGCGTCGCTCGCGATGTCGTCTCTCGCGACGTCGCCCCCCCCGGTCGCGCCCCGCGCCGCCCTCGGCCGGGCTCGCGCGGGTCCTCGCTCCCCCGGCCTCGGCGGCGCCGCGCCGGCGCGTCGGCGATCGCGCGCGACCGCGCCCCCCTCTCGACGCGCGGGCGTCGTCTCGACGCCGACGCTCCCGCCCCCCCGCGCGTCCTCCGACGACGTCCCGCGCTTCGACGACGGCACGCGGCGGCGGATCCGGCGCGTGGGCGTCGGCGCGGACGAGGACGAGCTCACCGCGGCGTCCCTGGACCCGGACGCCCTCGCGGACCCTTCGGATCATCCCCCTCGCCGATCCCGTCGAGGGATCGGTCCCGGTCGATCGCCCCCCTCCGGCTCGGGCCCCCTCTCCTCCCCCCCCTCCCTAAACCCCTCCTCCCCCAACGCCTCCAACCGGCTCGGGGACGTCGCCCTGGAGGGGACCAACGACGTCGTCTCCCGCTTCGTCACCTTCCTGGTTCTGATCGTGATCTACCGCGCCGGGAGCGAGATGCCGCTCGCGTTTTTCCGCCTCCCCTCCGACGCCGGCGCCGTCGCGGGAAACGTCTTCTCCGAGTTCGTCTCCTCCATCGTCCCCGCGGGCGCCGCCGCGGAAGCCGCCGCCGCGGACGCCGCCGCCGCCCTCTCCTCGCAGTCCGCCGCGTTTTGGTCCATCTCGTCCGACCTCGCACTCCCCCGAGGCGTCTCGCTGTTCCACGTCGGCGTCGGCCCCTTCATCGCCGCGTCCATCGCGATGCAGGTCCTCGTCGCGCTGACGCCCTCGCTGAAGGAGCTCACCAAGGACCAGGTCGGGCAGCAGACGATCAAGCAGTACACCAGGTACCTCACCTTCGTCGTCGCCGTCGCGCAGAGCGTCGTCACCGCGGCGGAGCTGGCGCCCTTCGCCGTCCCCGGCGCGGTTCCCGTCGGGGGAACCTTCGCGTACTACGCCGCCGTCGTCCCCGCGTTCGTCGCGGGGGCGTTGGCGGTGGCGTGGCTGGCGGACGAGATGACGAACCGGGGCCTCGGCCAGGGCACCTCCGTCATGATCACCATGTCCGTGTGCGGGGCGTACTGGAGCGCGGCGAAGTACCACTGGGCGGCGATCTGTTCGGCCACCTGGGCGACGGCGTGGCCGTTCGTCGCCGCCGCGCTCGCGCTCACCGCGGGGAGCGTCCTCGTGCAGAGCGGGACGTGCCGGGTGCCGCTGGCGTATTTCCAGGGACCGACCGTCCCGGGCCTGCCGAGGGTCGTCAGGGAGGAGGTGGACCACGTCCCGTTCAAGATCAACCCGCTCGGGATGCAGCCGGTTTTGGTGGCGGTGTTTCTGTGCGAGGGCGCGTGTTGGTTGGCCAAAAACGCCGGCGCGGGCGAGGGGGTCGTGAACGCGTTGCGAGCGGCGCTCACCGCGTCGGGGGGGTGCCCGGGGCTGTACTACTGCGTGTTTTTTCTCATCGTGTTCGGGTTCAGCTACCTGGATCTCCAGGACACGCCCAAGGAGGTGAGCGAGTACCTGGTCAAGATCGGGGCGCGGATTCCGGACGTGCGGCCGGGCGACGCGACGGTGGCGCACCTGGCGGCGATGCAGAGCGGCGCGAGGTTCTTCGGGGGGGCGAGCCTGGGCGTCGTCGCCGTCGCGTGCGCCGCCGCGGACGAGTGGACGAGGCAAACGGCGGGCGTGTGCGTGGGGTTCACGAGCATGCTCATCGTCACGAGCACCATCCTACAGCTCAAGAGGCAGATCGTCGCCATGGGGCAGATGCCGAAGCTCGACCAAGTCATCGCGAGCGTGTGAGGCCAACTTTTTTTTTTATATTATCGTGAATATGTATTCGTTCGAATAAATACTCATAGGATCCTTCGTCGCGAAGCGTACTCGTGATAGTAGGACTGCCCCCCGTAGTTCAGGACTCGTCCCTTCGACGCCCCGCCCCTCTTTTCCCGCGCTTCGCGTCGTCGCGTCGCCTCACGGCTCGTTCGCCGCGTCGTCCGCGTCCTCGCGCTCGCGTCCGCCGGCGTTCGATTCCCCCCCCTCGGAATCCGACGCCTCCCCGCGTCGCCGCTCTCCTCGCGCCTCGTTCGCCTCCCCGGCGGAAGAGAAACCCTGCTCCTCCTCTTTGTCCTCCTCCTCCTCCTCTTTCTTATCCCTCAGGCACCCCTCCAGGTAATGCACGTCCCGCACGTACGCCCTGACCCTCTCTACGTCCGCGACGCGCGCGAGGTCGATGTCCCTCTCGCCGTAGTACGCGCGCCAGTTCCTCAGCGCCGCCGGGCCGAGGAACGTGATCTCCGTCACCGCGCGTTTCGCCGCCGCCGTCTCGAGTCCCAGCGCGAGCGCGCCCTTCTTCTTCATCTCGCGGAGGTACGTCAGCGTCTCGACGCGATCGTCGACGCGCGTCAGGTCGACGCCGTCGGCGAGGAAATCCGCCTTGAGCGCCATCACCCTCGAGCGCTGGCGGCGCCACGCCCCGTGCGCGACCACCGCCGCGAAAACGACGCCGGAGAAGGCGAGGGGATGGTGCGCGACGAAGGTGAGCTCGGACGCCCACCGACCGTGGAAGGGCTCCGTCGGCGCGTGGAAGAAGAAATCGTGCCACCACCCGTGCTGCGTGGAGGAGGAGGCGCCGCCGCCGCCGACGAACGGCGCCGCGTTCGCGGACGCGTTTGCGCGGAGGCTTTCGAGAAAGTCGCGGAGGACGCCCGCGTTGTTCGGGTTCTGCGTCCCGCACGCGGCGGCGAGGAGGTTGAGCTTGAGCTGCCCGGGACCGCACGCGTACTCCACCGCGAGCGCTCCCGCGGCGGAGGAGGGGGTTTCGACGGAGGACGCCGAGTCGTCGGATGCCCCCGCCGCGCGGTTCGGGTCCGACGAAGCGTTCGGGTCGTCCGGGTCGTCCGGTCCGCGCGCGAGATCCGACTCGGCGTCGCGGAGGAATAAAAAGTCGTCGTCCCTCGCCACATCCCTCGGGGGGTGGTCCGACGCGAACGACGCGAACGGGTCGCTCGGCGCGCGCTCGTCGTCCTCCGCGTCCTCCGCGTCCTCCCCGTCCTCGGGTCGCCCCGCCAGGCCGCCCCCGACCGCCGCGCGCGGGCGCGTCAGGAAGGACCGCGTCCCGCGCGTCGTCGGCGGAAAAGCGCGGGGAGACGCGCGCAAACACCCCGCGAGCGTTTCGCCGCGGCGCGGCGTCGCCCACGTCCTCGGCGCCGCGCGGACCGCGACGCGCGCCGCGCGCCCCGGCGCGCCGCGGCGTCGCCGGGCGAGGATCGGCGCCGCGTGTCCGCGCGCCGTGGACGCCATCGTCCGCGTGGAGGCGCGGGTCCGCGCGCGAGACGGATGACGCGTCGACGCGCGGGGCGGGTCGAACGCCGAGACCCCGAGCGGACATCCACGTCGGATAAAGTCGCGAGAGCCGCGCAACGCGCGAACGCGTGTTTGGGCTGTGCGGCGGATGCGCGCGGGGCGAGTAGACCGTCGCGCGACGGTTTAATTCGAACGAGGCGAAACAGACCGAGAAGCGAGGGGTCACGGTCGCGCCCGTCGCGGGCCGGCAGACCACCGTGCAGAACACCCGCGTGTGCGGCGCTCGGCACGGAGGCGGTTTGATTTCCCGTCTCGGGCTCGTCCGAGTTGTCGCTCGCCAGGCGGTCGCCGCCGCGATCACTCGAGCGGGGCACCGACGCCTCCCGACCGCGCCTTTTCCCTCTTCCGGCGCGAACGAGACCTCGCGCGCCATGTTCACCTCCAAGAGGGAGAAGGAGGCGCAGATGCAGTCGACCGTGACGCTGCTGCAGGTGCGCTCCCCGGGCGGCGTCGCGGGCCGACGACGACGACGAGTTGTTTGTTTTTTTTTCTCGTTTTTTGAAAATCGCCGCCCCCCGCGCGTTCGCCTCGCGCGTACGCCTCGGCGTCCGCCGCGGCGCCTCCCGCCGCCCGCGCCTCGCGACGCCTCGATTCCGCGCCGATCGCTCACCTCGCCCTCGCCCACCCCTCGCCCTCGCCCCCTCGCCCTCGCCCCGACCCCACCAGACCCAGCTTCGCGCGCAGGCGCAGGAGATCGGCAAGCTGCAGAGCGCGGTGGACGCGCTGAGCGCGGAGAACCGCGATCTGCACCGCCAGCTGGACGCCCCCGCGTCGAGCCAGCTCGTCTCCTCCCTCGTCAAGGGGTTCAGCGGCCAGGAGGCCCTCCGCCTGGAGTCCGTGGAGGAGAAGGTGCACTGCAACTCGTACAAGTCGCACACCGACGCGCGGTTCCGCCTCTTCGGCGCCCCCGGCCGGTTCCGCGGCGCCTTCCCCGACATCCACAACGCCAAGGTGGAGATCGCGACGCCCGAGCACCTCGGCGAGGCGATCAAGGCCCAGTTCGAGTTCAAGCCCCTCCAGCCCCTCCACACCGCCATCACGAGGCTCGCGATCGACGCGGGCGAACTCCTCGGCTTCCGCGGCGCGCCCGTCGTCGTCGTCCGCCCGGATCCCCCGTTCCTCCTCAACGGGCGCACGCGGTGGAACCCGCAGCTCGAGATCTCGGGGGTCGCCGACGGAGGCACGGAGTGGGAGGCGCGCTACTCCGTCAGCAACGACGGCGCGGTGTTCCGAGTGCTGGAGGGCGAGGTCAGGCACGCGCACCCCGTGTACGGCGACTTCGCCATCTCGAGGTGGCTCCAGGAGGACGACCTCGAGCGGTTCCGCAAATACGGCGACCGGTACTACGAGGGCGGCGCGGGCCGATCGTCCCCCGGATCCCGACGCGGCCGCTCCCGCGGCGCGCGCGGACGCTCGCGCGGCTCCCCCGCGAGCGTCTCGAACCACTCCGGGTTCGACACCGACGACAGCCGCGACGGCGCCGCGACGCCGCGGCGGCAGAGTCCGCGCCGGGCGCTCTGGGGCGCGTGGCTCGGCGGCGGCGGCGGAGGCGGAGGCACGCCTCGGAGGTCTTCCCGATCTCGTCGATCGGCTTCGCCGGCGTCGTCGCGGCGGAGCTACGGGAGCCCCGGCGGGAGCTCCGGCGCGAGCTGGTTCCGGCACACCGGCCCGCCGACGCCGCGCTGGCTCGCGAGCTGGCGCAGGGACTTCGAGGGGTTCGAGGTTCTGGCGAAGATCGGCGACGCGCAGGCGGTGGCGAACGAGAACATGCACAAGAGCGGCGGGAGCCAGAGCGCGGGGGGCGGGATCATCAACAGCGACGCGGTGTGGGTGACGAGCGACACGTGGGAGGCGGAGGTGTCGGCGCGGAGGCAGCTCCAGCATAACCTCGACGGGAGGGTCAGCGCCAGGTTCGTCGCGAGGGAGGTGGAGGCGGGGATGAGCTACCACTTCACGGAGGAGTTCAAGGGGTGGCACGTCAACGCCAAGGCGATCCTCAGCCCCAACGGCATCGCCACGCCCGAGTTCACCCTCCACCACGTCTGGGACTTCTGAGAAGCGCGACGAGAGCGCGCGCTTGTAAAAGGAAAGAGGAGGAGAAAAGGCGTTCGTCTCACGAGCTCGCGAGAAGAAGGACCGAGTGGATGAGGCGAGAGCGAAAAAGAAGGGGAGCGCCCTAAACCCGAGGCGGACGTTGGATTGATTCAAAAAGATACCGCGAGGACCGCGCGATCCACCGCTTCGGTTAGTCTCTCGATGAGCGGGCGCTCGAGCAGGCGCTCGCGGGCGCTCGCGCGCTCGTCATCTCACGCGCTCGAGCGCCCGCTCGCGCGCTCGTCCGCTCACGCGCTCGCGCTCGCGCTCGGCTCGATCGCGATCCGGTAGGATCCCCCGCCGCGATCCTCGCCCCGCGTCGACATCTCGAGCTTCGCTCGCGCGCCTCCCTCGATCCGCTCGCCCTCGACGTTTAGCGTCTCCGCGAGCGTCGCCGCGTCGCTCGCCCCCGCGCGGTTCGCCGCGAGCCACCGCGTCGCCGTCGGCGTCGCCGAGAGGGACTCGAACCGAGGACGAACCGCTCGAGACACCGTCTTCTCGTGGGCGGAGGCGCGCGAGGGGACGTGGAGTCGGCCCTCCGCGGAGGCGTCTCCGGAGGCGTCCGATTCTTCGGAGGCTTCTTCTTCGAAGGCTTCGGGCCAACTCCACGTCCCCTCGAACAGGAGACTCAGGTCGCCGCGAAACGCGCGGCGTCCCGACCCCGACCCCGACCCGCGTTGTCGTCTCCCCCTCGGAAACGCGTCCTCGGAGGAAAACCCCCGGTCCGCGCCGAACCCCGCGATCCCCTCGTAGTCGTTGAGGAGGTCGCCGCATCCGAAGAGAATCGGCGAACGTTCGTCGAACGCGACCGCCTTGGCGTGGTGCGACGAGTGGCCCCAGACGATCGCCGCCGACGCGTCGCGGACGAGCCCGCGCGCGAACGCCTCCTGCCCGGGCTCGGGGGCCCACCCCCAGTTCCCGCCCCAGTGCACGCTCACGACGCGGACCGGGCGGCGCGGAGGAGGAGGAGGAGGCCCGGTCGAATCCCCTGATTCGAAGCGTCGACGACGCTTCGAAGACGCTTCGAGCAGCGCCTCCTCGGCGCGATCGAACGCGTCTCGCGCGCGCTCGATCGATCGGTCGTCGTACGCGACCAAGGCGACGCCCGGCCTCGTTTTCGTCGCCGCCCATCGGCGCGGGACGCCGGAGGATTCGTGCGCGACGCTCAGGACGAGCGCGGCGGGGGCGTCGTCGCTTCCCCGGGAAGAGTCGCTTCTTCCCTCGCGGCGGTGCTGCGAATCTCCTCCCCGCGCGCCCCGCTCTTTTCGCGGCGGGCGGGGGCGCACGGTCGCGGGGCGCCACGCCTCGTCTTCGTCGCGTCCGGCGCCCGCGCGGCGGACTCCCGCCGCATCGAGGGCGTCGAGGGTGTCGGCGAGGCCTTCCTCGCCCCAGTCGAGGACGTGGTTGTTCGCGAGGGCGCAGAAGTCGACGCCCGCGGCGAGGAGCGCGTCGGTCGCGGAGACGGGGTGCGCGCGGTAGTTGATGCCCTTGTCCGGCCACGGCGCGCCCCGCGACGTCAGCGCGGTCTCCAGGTTGACGCAAAGCGCGCGATCGTCGTCGCCGCCTCGGAGGTCGGGGAGGAGGGTGCCCCACGCGCGCCGCGGGTCGTCGTACCGACCCGCGGGGTGGCCCGCCGGGGGATCGCCGTGCGCGGCTCGCGAAAGCCGCACGTAATCGAACGCGGAGCGGCAGCACGACTCGTAGATCTCGGGCGAGCACCGGTGCGTCACGTTCACCGCGTCCACGCCGCGGCCGAGCATGACGTCGCCCGCGAAGGCGAGGCGGAGGAACGAGGGAGACGCCATGGGGCGAGGCGACTCGAGGAGTGGCGAGCGGCGCGAGGCGAGCGAACCACGACGACGACCGGCTCGGCGATCCCGAGGATTTTTTTTTTGGCGTTTTCGTCGCCTCCCAGAAATAACGGCCGCGACGCGCGGATTTTCAAACCCGGGGGCGACCGTTGAAACAAATTCAAAAAGCGCGTCGCGTCGGGTCGAACGGAGGTCGACCCGCGACGGCGCGCGAGGGCACTCGTCCGTCGCGCGCTCGACCACCGCGCGCGGCGCACACCCGGCGCGCTCGGCTCGCGCTCGGACGCGAAACCAGCGCGCGCGCTCATCGCGCCCTGCCGCGGCGCGCGACTCCGCGTCGCGCGCGTCGACGCGCCCGACCCTCCCGCCTCCGCCGCGGTTCCTCGGCTGGGGATAGACGGACGATCGCCGAAGCGCGAGCGCGCGCCGATGGCGAAGGCCACCGCCGGGTGTTCGAAGTGCCGCTACGCCGCGCGCGGGTGCGGGCGATGCGTGAAGGGGTTCGTCCCCGCGTCCGAGGCGCGGGCGCGCCAGGCGGCGGAGAAGCGACCGGCGCCCGCCGCCGCGCCGCTCGCGCCGCTCGACGCGAACGCGCCCGCGGCGAAGCGTCCGCGCGGACGCCCCCCGGGGCCATCCTCGAAGAGTACGACGAAGCGCCTCTCCGGACAGGGCGCGAAGACGCCCAAGACGCCCGCGACGAAACCCGCGGGCGCGACGCGCGTCTCCCCGCCCTCCTCCGCGAAGAAGGCGCCGCCGCGGGAGCTCCGCGACGCGCCGCATCCCGGGACCCGCGCCCCGGAGGTCCCGCGACCGCCGCCCCCCGGCTTCGACGACGCGAGCGGCGCCCAGCAGCGCCTCCCCGCCTCGCGCGGCGCGAGTCATCATCATCATCATCGTTCGGCTGATGATGTAAAAACCGCCGCGCCCGCCGCCGCCGCGTCGTCCGCGGCGCCTCGAAACCCTCACGACCCCCGGGCGAGCTCCCCCGCGGATTCCGATTCGCTCCCGGCGCACCTCCCGCGCGTGCCTCCCGCGCGGCGCGACCCGGCGTCGCTCGTCCCGGGCCGGCCCGTCCCCGCCCCGAACGACACAGCTGTGCGGCGCGAGCGAACGACACAGCTGTGCGGCGCGCGCGGCGGCGGTCTGAGCGACGCCGAGCTCGCCGAGCGCGTGCTCGGCGGGGTCGGGCGGTACTCGCGCCTCGGCGACCGCGACCTCCTCGGCGTCCCGTTCCCGCCGGAACTCCGCGAGGCGCTCGCCGCGGCGGCCGAGGGGAGAGGGGCGTCTCACCGTCGGAGCGACTTTGGAACGCCGTCGCACGCGCGGGGCGGCGGCGGCGTCGGGAATACTACCGCCCCGTGCTTCGTCGCCGCGCCGCCGCCCGCGTCGTCCGCGTCGCCCTTCGTCAAACACGCGAGCGGCTCGGGCCGGACGCTCTTCAAGGCGGCGTGCGAGCTCGGGGGTCCCTCGGAGGCTCCCGCGTGGGCGTCGTCGGGCGCGGGGGGTCCCGGCGGTCCGATCATCAGGGGCGCGCCGGCGCGCGAGTCGACGACACAGCTGTTCGTCGGGTCCGTCGGGCCGAGGGCCGGGGATCCCGCGCGCGGCGCCGCCGCGCTCGCGGAGTGGAAGGCGCGGACGGAGCGGCGGGAGAGGGAGGCGAGGGAGGAGGCGGAAGCGAGGGAACTCGCGCGGTCGTTCGTGAACGTCACGGGGTAGGATCGTGCGACCGAGAGGCGACGAACGAGTCCGAACGCCGAGTATTATTAACGCGCGCGTCGAACCCGAAGGCGGCGTAGTTTTTCTTCGACGGAAAACATTTCTCTTCACCCCAGCCCCCTGGGCGTTTCCTTCGCGCGGCGCTCCGCGTTCCTCGCCTCCCTCTCCCTCGCCTCCGCCGCCTCGACCGCGCTCGCCGCCCTCCTCGCCTCGTCCGCCGCCTCCTCCCGCGCTCGCACCGCCTCCGCCTCCGCCTTGGCCGCCGCCTCCGCCTTGGCCTCCAGGAAGCGCATCCTCCGCTCGGCCCTCGCCTCCGCCCTCAGCCTCGCGAACTCGCACCACGCCTCGAACCCGGCGCTCACGAGCCTCAGCCGCATCCGCGCCGCCGCCTTGCGCATGACGCGCCGGCGTCTGTGCGCCTCGTCCAGCGCGGTGATCCAAGCGAGCAACGCGCGGCGCTCGAGCGAAAAGACGAAGTGACGCGCCGCGCGCCGGAGGCGGCGCTCGTTCGCCTCCGCCGCCCGGCGCTCGACGCGGTGCTTGATCCGGCCCTCGAGCACAGCGCACTCGCGCGCCAAACGCGCCACCGCGACGCGCTCGGGCGACGGATCTCGGGGCGGCGACGAGTCGGAGACGGGGCCCGGGCGAGGAGGAGTCGCGACGAGCCGAGGCGACGACGCCGGCGCGTCTCCCGACCTTTCAGCCTCGTCAGCCTCCTCCTGCCCGGGGGGGCCCGCGCGCGTCTCCGTCTGCGCCTCCGCCTCGCCGGAACCGCCGCCCGCGAGCGCGCCCAGGGCGAGCTTCGGCACGAACGCGGGTCGCGCCCGGGCCTTCGAGGGACCCGCCGCCGTTTCCGAGGAGCCGTGTCCGTTCTCCTCGCTTTTTCGTTCTCCTCGCGGCGCGGGCTCGAGCGCGTCGAAATCCTCGACGCGCGCGACCCGCCCCTCCTCGAGCTCCATCGCCGCGTACCGCTCGAAGAGCGCCTCCTTCCGGCCCTCGAGCTTCGTGATCGCCAGCGCGTACTCCTCCGCGCTCGGCTCCTCGAGCGCCGAGGTCGTCGTGGAAGAAGTGCGCTCCGTCGTCGCGTGTCGGACGACGGCGTCCAGCGCGCCCGCCGTCTTGGCGAAGTCCAGCGCGCGCTCCACCGCGGGCGACGCCGGAGGGGTGCGAGCTCCGCGAGTCGCGCCCCCCGGGTTCGGCGACCGCGGGGGCGTCGCGAGGAGCGCGTCGGGCGTCGGGTGCTGCGCCTTGTACGCGAGGTAGGGCGCGTGCGCGGGCGTCGCGCTCGCCGCGAGCTCCGCCGCCGCCACCGCCGCCTCCACCGGGGAAAGCGACGAGGGCGAGGTCGCGGCGGGAACCGAAGCCGAAGCCGAAGCCGAAGCCGAAGCCGAAGCCGAAGCCGAAGCCGGAGATGGAGGACGTGGGGAAAAGGGG
>MDSW01174827.1_pt1 | contig 28999 bp, 40 predicted proteins | sample 811171 | NCBI WGS metagenome assembly MDSW01 (sample SAMN05326641, study PRJNA326480) | marine metagenome | isolation source: seawater | place: Atlantic Ocean: North West | collected 2012 | reverse complement strand
TTTTGATTATTATCTAACTGACGGTCAAAATGAAAGAAAAATGGGCTTTAACGTGCCCACTAGTAATGGCGATGGAGGCTTTCGTCCTTCAAGTGCAGATTACTGGACGGGTGATTTAGCATTGTCTGGTTATAGCGCTTTGTCCGGTTTGATAGACGATACAATTGGAAATAATTATTTTATTTTAGTCGGAAAAGAGGGTAAAGATCTTGAAGGTGAAGCTATCACTTCTTATGTTTCAGATTCTACTAATTTTGATGTAATTAGCATAGGTAATGGATTTATTAGCGATTATAGCGTCTCGGCTTCTGTCGGTGCTGTGCCAACTGCATCTGTGACCGTTGAAGCATTTAACATTAAAACAGACAATAATGCCTCTGGAATTTCAATTACTCATGGGGGTGGCTCAACAGGTCCGCTTACATCTGGAAATGGTTTAAATTTTTCTTCTATTCCTGCTGTGGATCAAGTAAATGGCACAACAGGTATACAATTATCTGATACGGCTGATTTTGTCGGCTCTTCTTGGGCTGATATACCTCGTTTTGCCAGATATGCCGTACCGACTTACAATACCGGCAATGCAGACGTTGCTGCGTTAAGGCCCGGGGACATATTGTTTTCAATGAGCAACTCTGGAGATTATATTGGTTTTACTGATATGAATGGAAATGGAAATGCTCATCTTCAAAGTATGGATATTAGCGTGCCAATGAGCAGAACTATCTTGCAAAGACTTGGCAATACTTTTGGCTATAGTAGAGTTGTTGATTTACCTCTTAATGTCGATGTGTCACTTTCCGCTGTTCTTTCTGAATTTAACAAAAATAATCTTTTTGAAAATTTAGCCTCTACGCAAAAACATGACTTCACTTTAACATTGCGTACTCCAAACGCTTTAGATGGAACTGCGGGCGATACAGCATTAGTATTTAAAGTCAAAGGCGCTAGGTTAGACAGCGAAAGCTTTACCAGCGCAATTGGAGACAACGAAACAGTTGATATGACTTTTAGTACGCAAGTAGGCGGCTCTAATGATACCGACAACGGTTTATTTATGGAGGGTAGTTATTTCAGATTCCCGACAATCAATTATTATCCGTTGGGAACTAAGAAAACTTCAGATGCAGCTTACAAAGGAGACGGCGGTCAGTAACCGACCCTTCCTCTATAATCATAAGCCGCATAAATATCACCGCTAGCGTTCGTAGAAGCGTCTGTACCAGCAACTTGGATAGGCTCCGCTGCGTAGATATTATATTTTGCTACAAGGTCGTCTAGACGCTCCTGAGCGTCCTTAGCGAAGCCTCTGTAAGTCTTAGCGATTTCATTTTTGTTTGTTCTGGTGATTACAGAATCGCCCTCCCTCAAAGATATGAAATCTACAGAGCTGTCAATGCCTTTTAAGACAGCCCGAGCTTTTTTGGTATAATAGTTTGTTAGATATACTTGTTTGTATATATCAGCCTCTTCAAAACGGAAACTGCCTGAAGGTTGTACTACCGTATCATCTGGGTATTCAGTTGCAGATCCTGATCCAGAAAATGCCGTATAGAGAGTGGTATTTAGAAGGCCTACATTATTAGCTAACCAACCTGAAATAGATGCTATTGTCGCAAAGCCAGTGTCGGAATCAAACTCATCATTAAAGATCCCTGTGGCTATAGTACTAACTAAATAAGGTGTTTTTGACCTGTCTGGCATATAATATATTTACACTTAAAATCAAAAACCTTCGCTCATTAATTTTTTTGCTTTTTCGTGGTTTGGATGATTAGGGTCGTGAATAGGAAGCGGATCTTCCATACTAACAGTGCGAGATCCTTTTGTAATTCTTTTAAACTCTGATCTCAACTTTTCTTTTAACCTTGGTAGGCTGCCATCTGGAAAGAGCCCAATTTTCATGGCTAAATTTTGCAAATCACTCAAATTAGAGTCTTTTAATTTATCTTCAAATATGTTTGGGTCGTTGGTGCCAAATGGGTTTACCTGTTTGATCCCAAGGACATCTTCTAATCGCTTTACTTTTTCGATAGCATCATCTTCTAATCTGCCAGTTGTAAAATTTTGCAAATCTTCAAGATTGGCTTTTTTCTTTGCTGTTTTTCTTTTCTTCGCTGCCATGTTAATATATTACAACTAAAAACGTATTTTTCCAAAAAAAAACTCCGCCTCTTTCGAGGCGGAGTTATCAGGATGAAACCTGAATTACATGATTAAGCCCACTAAGGCTCGGTTATCCAACACCATGCGTCCCTCTTCCAAGGCACCGTAGTAACCAATTCTCTGCTGTCTAGAAGAGAACTGATCGTCAGCGACTAAGTTGAACTGAGAGCCAGTTTCGGAGTCAACCGCGATAGCGCGAATCATTGCATCTCTGCTGCGATCCAAACCAACGATAATTTCCTCTGAAGCACCATTGAATGCGCTAGAAGCGGAAGTAGAACCGTGATCAAGATAATCGGTAGTTCCAGCGACCGTGTCGAACACGTCGTTGAATCTCTTACCAACACCCATCTCCAGAACTTCCATAATGGCAACACCGAAGAATTCGGTTAAACCACTCTGGCCGAACACAGAGTTTCTAACAGTGTCAGTAGCAGCGATACCAGCGCCGTCGCCGTGAGCAGCAGCGGTTCCGTCAGGACCTAAAGTGCTAACCGGGTTGTAAGCCATAGAGCGAATCTGCTCAACAACTTCAGGTGAAACCAAAAGATCAGTCAAGGCTTTACGAGCGCCAGCGGGAGTGCCACCAGAGAAAGAAGCGTTAACTCTCTTCATCTTAGTGAACAACTTGTTTAAGTCATCCAATAAGAAGCGGTTTGCCTGAGCGGTTCTGAAAACGTTACGATTAGAAGCAGTGAAAGCTGCTTTACCATTCGTAGCGTTAGCCAAAGCCGTCATAACCAAGTTAGAAGAAGTTCTTTCCTGCTTGAGGAGAACTTCCTGAGCCACGCGAGTGAAAGTCTTACCAATCACATCAAGGCGTGAGCGCGTAGCATACTTTCTATCGAAAGAAACTGCGCTGTCCAAGTTGTAAGTAGCGAACTTCAGCTCGGAAGCTGTAGGCTGAACGTAGTTTGTCGGAAGACCGCCTGCTACAGACTGGCTGTAGACTCGAATATAATCTTCGTCGAAAACATCATAATACAAATCCAACGGAATCGAAGGATTGTCGTCTGCGTTGTACTCTAAAGCAGTAAATAAGTTACTGAGAGTAGGAGCGTTGTTAATGACTTCGGCTAAAACAGGGCCAATAAACTCTGCTAATGCAACCTGAGCTGCGAAAGCAGTCTCTCTGTTACGAGAGCCCATTGCTTTTACCAATTCCACTTGCTCGTCAGTTCTTTTTAATGTAATTTTCATTTTAATTAAATATCCTTTCTTTAGTTAAATGATTAAGCAACATCAATAGAATTAGAGCATTCTAACGCTACTAACGCGTACTGCGCAGTACCTGTACCAGCGAACTGATCGGACTGACCATTCTGAGATTGACGGTTACCGGTAGCCAAAATGTGACCAACCAGAGTGCCAACAAGATCAGCAAGACCTTCGCGAGTAACACCTGTCAATTTGCCAGCATTAGCCGAGATAGCCGCGACGTTACCGGGAACCCAGTTAGCGTCTTTCTCGTATGCAGTTTCGTCGAACGTGAACAGACCTCGTGTTGCGACCGGGCAAGCCTGACCGCTGAGAACTGCTTGAAGCTCGTCTCTTTTGACGGGGTTATAAAGGAGCTTTTCTCCATTCTCGTCGTTCTTAATCGTCTGATTAAGAGTGACGCCTAATACCGGAGCACCAGTTGTAGCAGCTACGACACGTAAAGGTACGACTGGGTACTTATCAGCTCCCAAGAACGGATAATCAGTTTTACCCAAGTAGTCACTTCCAATTAAATCGAAAGTGTCTTGGTTCAGATTACCGCTCAATACCTTAACCATCACACCTGCACTACCGTTACCATTGGTCGTGGGATTGTCGTCTACTACGTTGTTTGCAAACAAGTTGACGACATCCGAATCGTTATATTGCCTAAATGGGTATAATCTAAGTGCCATAATGTTTTAATTTTTAATAGGTTATTGAAATATTTTCGGTGTTAAAAGCCTTTTTGAACTGGTCAGATAAAGACTCTTCAGTTGACGAAGCCTCATTGTTGTTGGCCATGCTGGAGTGCGGGACTTCAACATTTTCAACTACTTCTTCAACACTTTCATCGGCTTCAGCAACAGCCTCTTCAGTCACGTTAGCAACCGCTTCTTCTGTAGAAGTGGAAGCCAAGCGCTTCTCAAGCTCTTCCTGAACCTTTGCCTCAAACTGTTTTTCCTGCTCCAATTTAAAAGCTTTGCTCTTATGATGAAGAAGAGAAGACAATTTGCCCTGATACGATTCAAAAGCCTCATCAGAAGCTTCTAAACTTTTAACCTCATTCGCCAAAACCGTGCGGTCTTGATCGGAAAGGTCGTAAAGCTCATCGATAGCTTCCATGCGACTATTGAATAATTGTTCTGCAGCAGCAGCGTTGATGGAAGACTCTAAAGAATCAATTTTCTCATTTGCTTCTTCCAACTTTTTCTGAAGATCTTCCATGGAAGCTTTAGCTTCAACTGCATCCTTCTCGGCTTGAGCCTTTTCAGCCTCAATAGCCTCTCTTTCAGCCTTGTACTCCTGATCCTTCTCGCGAATCTTTTCGACCACGTGAGAAGTGATAGTAGCTACGGCTTCCTGAGTGAATTCAGCATTGTCCGCTAACTTCGAATCGAGGACCTTCTCGAACTCGGTTTTGAACTCTGTAATATCCATAGTATTAGTATTTTTTACATTAGTTATTTCACTTTGTGAAATTTTTAAAATATTATTTTTAAAATTATTTTTTTCTACTGATGCGTCTCTTTTATCTTTGACGTCTAGGTTGATGTTCTTTTCGACTATCAAACCGCTAACATCTGCAGCTGGATTTGTAGTGAATCCAATCCCTAAAGGATAAACATCTCCAACAACTAAACGATAAATAGGAGTTCCATCATTTAAAGCCCCATTTCCATCAAAAGCTTTTAAATAATGCTTCATTTCTTCAATATGATTAGGATTTGATATAATTTCGGCATCGTTTAAATCTTTAGATCCAACCGCCAAAACGAAGTCATTAAATCCTAACTCCCAACTAGCGGAGATTTTTTTGAAGTAGTCGCTTTCTTCATCGCTAGACTTTAGTAATATATCCGCAAAATCTTTGTTTACTGTTTTGTAAATTACGGCTGCAAGGGAAATATAATATGGCCCGTTGTTAGATAACGCCGCAGCATTTCCAATAATTTTTTCGTTGTTAAGGTCTGTAAAACCGGCATTTACAATGTGGCCAACTACTTTTTGTTTTTTATGCTCGATATTAGTAGGCTTGTTTACAAAATAGTCAATCAAGTCCACTGCGGTTTCAGAATTAATCCCGTCTCCATTTTTATTAAACTTATTGACTACCGCAGCATTAAATGCGGCTCCAACCAAATCAATGTTTCTTTCTAAGTCTATTGATTTAGGGATAAGCGGCTTTAAGTTTTCCAAAGAAGCTCGGCTGATATTTAAATCATTTTCTAAATCGGTAGTTGCGTACACCTCACAGTCATAAGTTGTAGTATACTTACATGATGTATTTTTCATATTCTTTGGCATTTTATATAAAATGTTACACTTAATTATTTATCCAGAGAATTTTTTCTGCTGTGGTGCAAAATCGCTGCAGCGTAATCATCTAGCTCATGTTTTGCGCTGATTTCTAATACAGCGGGCAACGGTTTTAGAGATAAGATTTTATCTGGATTTTTAATACAGGCTTTGCCGGTATCCACCCAATCTTTTTTATCTTTAGCTACAACTACAGATTCGCATACTCTTTCTAGCATTTGTTTTTGAACTTTGCTCAATCTTTTCTTTTTAAATACTTTTTTAGCTTCGCTTGTCAAAGTTACATAAAGTTGATTTGTAATATCTGCCGTATCCTTAATGGCAGAAACAGAATATGTTTCTTTGGATTTCGCAGTTGATCTTGATCCTGCTGGTCTGCCCGGATTGGAAGCACTTCTAGCTCTATTGTTATTGGCAACTTGAGCCGCGCCTTGAGGATGTTTAATTTCTTCAATTTGCTCTTCTTCTTCAAAAGTCATTGGCACAGGCGCTCCTCCAACTATAGGATTGTAGTATCCTTTCAGTCTATCTTCGACAAATTTCTCTTGAGACTTTTCTAGTTCTGAGGCTGAAGGAAACACGCCAGTCTCAATAACCTTTATGCCTTCGTTTGGAGGCAAAATGCCCAACTCCATCATTCTGGTGATAACTCTTTGAATTTGAGCTTGATCTTGAAGATCGATAGTTTCGAACTTAGCAACGGGTGCATTTTTGAAGCCATAGTTTTTGCAAATCTGTTTGATTTCAGGCTGCAAAAAGCTATTAAGAAATGCGTCTCTAGATTCCTTTAATCTTTGTAAGAACATCTGAGCTTTAACTTCTGTACTGGCAAATTTTTCTTGACTTAGGATAATATTCTGAAGTCCTTCTTTAATATCTTGATTGACCACTTCATATTTTGATGGGCCAATGACCTTTTGTATGTCAGGTATAACAAATTCTGCTTTAGTGGTATAGTCGCTAACTAAAATACGACCAACACTTTGATTTTGAAATAAGTTTTGCATAGCCCTGATATTCCTTGGGTTTACGCCTCCCTTGTCGGGCGTAGTTCCCATGGTTATCATTAAGACTACGTTTTCGATGGTACGGCAAATAGCTTGATCAATCTTTTTCATCTCCATTTTGAATTCAATATCATCTAAAACTGGAAAAGCAAAAGGTACCGCAAATGGTTCATAGTCTTGCTTTTTGAAAAAAGCATAACGCAATCGTTTAGGATCTAAATCTATTTTTACTCCATTTGTGTTCCAAGAATCATTCTTAATTCTTTTTTTGATCTCTGGATCCAATGCATCATAGAGCTCTCTGTCTTCGTCAGTTTTTGGGTTCTTCAATCTTTCTAACTCATACTCACTTAAAACTTTAGCGTAAACTCCCATGTCAAAAGAAGTAGAACGCTTCATTGTGATATCGTATGGATTTAAAAGGATATATCTGACGGGTAATTTGTTAGTTTTTAAAGTTAAACCTAAATTTCTAACCTTTGTAAAATCTTCTAAATTAATTTTGCCTTCAACCGTATACAAAAATACATTGCCACTTCTATAAAACTCTCTGAAAAATTGATCTTTTAAATTCCAAATTTTTATCTTTTTAAGCCAAGCATTAATAAAAGCTCTTGACTTGGCGTTGCCCCCCTCTAAATACAAACTAGAGTTTGCAAAATCTGACATCATGTCTATAGCATTTCTAACTACAGCAATATTGCAATAAGCTTTTTGAGTTAATTCGATAGCATCTCTAACATTTACGCCATCTAAACCATACTCATACGGCAGCATTCCCGCTCTAATATTATTGTATTTGAAAAGCTTTGGAGCAATTGAAATATTATTTCTACGTGTTGTAGTTGTAGAGCTTGGTGAATTAGCTCTTCCGTAAGCTTTTGACTCGTAGTTGTAGAACGACTCACCGAGCAATTCTGGCTCATATTTTTCTTGAGCCGTGCTATGCATCATACTCTCCAAAGATTTTTCATGCTTTTCTTTGAACTTGTTCCAATAATCCGATCTTTTGGTATATCTTCTTTTTTCGGCCATATTTAAAAATTACACTTAAAGTTATTAAAGTGACTTTGAAAGTTACTTTATTTACATTATAAACTCAGGAACGAATGTTTCTATAACATCTTCTTGTTGCACATGCTGAGAGTCAAAGTGGACTTTGGCCATCCAATTTGCTAAAACTAAAGCTGAGTAAGAGTCTTTTCTTGCTTTGTCTGGACCAGTTTGCCTTCTAAGATTTGAAGGTAAATCAAATGTTTGAGTGCCTTGTGAAGTTGTAGTAATCTGAACTAAAGCGCACTCATTTTTTGTCAAATCTATCATATCTGACTGGTGCTCAATAAAATCAATCATTTTAGCTCCGGCGCTTTGCTTCGCTTCTTCCGCGGTACGCAAAAACTTTATATCTTGTATAGGAATGCTTTTGTTTTTTTGTTTTGTATATGAGTCGTCTGTAGCCCGACTTGCAAAATATATGCGCCTATGGTCAAAATTTGCTTGCAGTAATTCGTTGGCTTGCCTAATCCAATTGCTTGTTGGCTTTCTTAAAATGACGTACTTATGCTCTTTAGAATTGTATTCGTTCTTGTATTTTTTAAGATCATTTTGATATTCTTCAGGTTTATCTAGCCCTACGTCTATCGTTTGGAGTTTTATATTTTTTTCTTTGAAAGTCTCGCTTTCATTGCAAGCTTGTAAAAATTGCACGCCGCCGTTATAGTCACCGCATACTCCAACCACGTTAAAGTTTTGCAAACAAAATAAAAAATAATTTATATGATGCTTGAGTGAAGTGCCTGACAATGCATAACTGTGTACGAGAGTTGTTTTTTGTTGCTCTGGATGCAATTTCAAAATTTGTATGGCAAAATCATCAGAACTTTCCGTTTGAGACCAAGATGGGTCAAAAGCTAAAATATATTCTGAATCTGGTTCACCTTGAACTTCAATACATGGCAAGTCTCCATCTGGAATAGTGCACAACGCCATCTTGCTAGTTTTAAAATAACCGGAACTATCATCTGTAAATATAGCCCCAAATTCTCTTTCGAACTGAGATTGGCTCATCGTTGCTTTTGCTTGGTTAATTAAGTTTTCATCATATAGTTGCTTCGGAGCGCAATCATAACTGTATTGCATAATACAACGAGAAGCTTTGTCTTTTTGTTTTTCTGCTACGATTAAATTTTCAAATTGAGTATAGAGCTTATATAAATATTCAAATTTATAAGACGCAGAAGAAAGAGCTATGAGTTTATTATTGGGCCAAACATACCTTTCATCTTCCGTCATTTTACCCTCCTCTATAAGCCTATTTTCTAATTTGTACAAGTCGTCTCTTTGAGTTGGATTTTCTACAACAGACAAAAACGGAACAATGACTTCGTTGTAAATTCGTTCTGGCATCAAAAGAAACTCATCAATAATTATTCTATGAAAACGAAAGCCACGCAGTTTTTCGCCATCACCCAAAGGTAACGCTCTTATTCTGCTTGAACCAATTTCCATCAGCCACTCATCATTACTTTTTGAAGTCTTAGTTATACATTGTCTAAAAAAACCTGCCTCTGGCTTGACTGCTATATCTTCAATCTTTTTGAAAATCATTTTGGCCTGCCTGAAAGATTTTGACAGTATTCCAATTTCAACCCCTTGATTTAGTACAGCATCAAGAGCTGCATAGATACCAGTTGTAAAAGACTTTGACATCCCACGGCTCCATACGCCCATAAAATAATCTCTTTCAAACATAGACTTGATAGCCATATGCTGAAATGGAAAAAGCTTGACTCCTAATATAAGGTCTGCAGAAAAAGTAATGTTATTTCGTAAAAATTCATAAAGAGCCAGCTTGGCTTCCTTTTCTTCCAAGAAGCCATCTACTTTTAAAAGCTCTTCATTATCTCTTAATTGATGCGAAGGCTTGCCTTGATTTCCTTCATGCCAGCTCATGTTTTTTTTGATCCCAGAAATATTGCATGTCAGTACGCCAAATATTTTTACCGTGCATTAAAACTCTTGGGATAAATTTTGAAGCACTTTCTCTGTCATCAACAAATACAAATTGGCAACACCTAGGAAAATCATGACATAAATCTTTAATCTGCCTAAGCGTGAAATCTACATTGCTACGCCGATTAAAAATTTTATTTTCTTTAATCATCTTTTCTACATTAGATTCTATCACAATAAATAAATAGGAATCCATTTCTTGCGCTCTTTGTATCTCTCTTCTAAATCTTTCTATGTTATGTTTATTTAAAGTCCCTTGCAAATCGTTGCCAGATTTTCTATCTACAAAAGTGTAATTGTAATATTTCCCTAATGTAGTGTAATCCCCTATATCTAACTTCAGCACTTCTGATTGGCAAAAATCAAAGCTCAAAGGTTTTTGCTCTCTTGTGTCTATGGCAATTTTTAAATCTTCAGGAACTTTATCTGTAAAAAAATTTTTAGGTAAGTTTTTGTCAAACAAAGGTTCGCAACCTAAAATTTCGCAAGCCGCATTATAACTGCCGAAAATCTTTTTGTAGACGGAAAGAGGCGGCAAAAAAGAATTTTTAGTCTCTAAATGAAACGCGCCATATTTTCTATTTTTTTTATTATGTCTTTTTTCAAGAAGTGACATTGCGTATTTTTTGACTTCTTCTGAAGAATTTTCTTCGCACCATTTGAATAATTGCTGCTTGGTGGAAAAGTCTCGTTCAAAATATTCTTCATATCTTTTGAAGGGCAATGGGTCACCTGTTAATTTGTTTTTTCTTGGAAAGTGTTTGGTATAGTAAGAAGCTAAATTTAAATCATGCTGTTTAAAATGTTTGTGCAATGAAGCTCTACTTGCAAACTCTTTGCCGCATTCTGCACAGGTAAAAACTTTGGACTCCACCACTTCCATTATATCGCATCTTCCTTGCTGATACCCAAGACCCTAGCTTTCCAGTCGGACATTTTCTCTATTTCGTCCGCCTCTTTTCTGATCGCTTGCTTTTGCATATCTACCATTTTGATCATCAGCTTTCTTTCATTTTCATCTTGAAATAACTGCACTAACGAAAGAATAGAGGCATTGCGTTGCTGTTGATTTGCAACCCTCTTTGCTCTTTCGCCATTTAGCTTGGCTAACATTTTATCGATTCTGTTGATGCATTGGTTATACTCTTCAGCTTTAGTTTTTAACATCTCGGTCAATCTCATGGTCAAATCATTTTGACCCTCAGTGTCATCGAACATTAAATTTAATTTTTGCTTCTGCTGCTCTATCTCTTTTAGATTGACATAATCCATACATACATTAACATACAAATTTAGTTCATCAGAAGTTAAATCAGGCTTGTCCCAAGTGCTTCTAATATATTCTGATTCAAACAATTCTCGGTTCTGTTTTGTAATGTAAGAATTTATAACTTGCATGAACCTAGGCGCGCATAGATAAGAGATTAATTTTTCTACGCATTTTTTATCTTGCACATTTAGCTTGGTTGGCTCAAAAGATCTTGACGCAACTTTATTCAATCTTTTGATGGCAGTTGAAATTATTGTGGGCGGTACATACTTTTCTCCAGCCGCATCGTCACGAAGATTGGTTGTGGATGGAAATTCTTTGTTAATATATTCGCAAAGAGCGATGAACTTATCGGTCTCACTAAAGCCTTTACTCTCAGCGTCTTTTGGCCACAGCAGTTGACCAAGTTCGAGCTTTGTCATTTCAGGGCAATAGTGCTGCTTTACAAAAGATTTTTCATCATCATTTAAAAAATGTTTAACAACTCTTTTTTTAACTTTTGTTCTGTAGCTCAGCCCTTTTTCGACCCAATACTTTCGCAGAGCCCTACCTCTAACAGTGCTGCCTTTTTCATTTTCGTCTTTGAATAATTTTTTAGTAGCTTCGCTTAAATCTCCATCTAGCTCTTGAAATAATTCTAAGCTACGCTTTTTTTCTTCGTCTGTTAAGGTATACTGCTTCATTCGAAAAATATATCTGTTTCAAGGCAAATTCTTTTAGCTATTTTCTTGTAAAAATTTTTAAGATTTTTGATTTGTTTGTAACCGGCTTTCCTGCCCTTTTCATTACTTTTGTAACCTAAAACTTTCGCAACGAGTTCTTCATCAATATAATCTATAAATAACATTTTATAAATTATGTAATGCCTATCATTCAAATACTGCCTCATTTTCAGATGCATATGATTTACAGCTTTGTCAATTTTATAATGATCTTCCGGCGAGGTGTGGCGATCGAAGTCATTAGTTTCGAGTGAAACTGGTATCTTTATATCATAAGCCTGTTTTCTAGTTTTATACCATTTTGCGTAATCTGGACATTCGTCGGATTGCAATCCGCTAGATGTCAGAGAGCATAAATTAGAGACTTGGCCCGCGGCTTGTTCTTTTGATTGGTTGTGTTTACAGCTAACACAAGGCCTTGCGAAATTAGAATAGTTATTGCGTAAAATATTTTTAAGCTGATTGGATATAATCTTGTTGACCCACGGTTCTATAGGTCTAGACTGGTCCCATTGATCCCATTTGTTATAAATGTGAGCTCTGATAATTTGCGATACGTCGTCGAAATCTAACCAAGCGAGAGCATGTAAATGCCACTTGTAGTATCGCTTTCTAATCTCGTTATCAATTACCTCAAATTTATCTTCGTACGTTTGTTTATTGTTGTCCGGCACTGCCACCTACATCCTCGTAATTCCCGCGAGAGCTGCCGCATTCGCGTTGGGACACTTTTAAAAAATCCTCCTTGGTCATTTTTTTGTACCCCTCAGTGGCTTCAGCATTGTATGCAATTTCTTCCGGATTAATTGGATTATTTACCAAAGTTTCAATTGTAACTTTACTTTTTGGCAAATCGATTTCATACTCTAATTTTGAAATGTTAGGCACGGAATCCTCGTCTCGTGAACTGGCAGAAGACTCAGATTTTACTGTTGAGCCTTTAGCCATTCCAAATGCCGAAAAAGTCTCACCGCAACTTTGACAAAAGTTCGGCTTCTTTAAAGTGAAGTGATTTTTAGCTCCACACTCTGGACAAAATATACTAGCCATTTTTTATATTTTATTTTTGTAGGTTATTTTCTAATTTATTTACAATAAATTTTAATATTTCGCTGCGAACAATATCCTCGTCTGTAAAACGAAAAGTGTAGATTCCTTGCTCTTTAGATTCTTCATTGTCAAATATTTCCATAATCGGAGCAAATCCAGTTTTTCCATTTATGTCAGATTGCATCGGGTCACCGCATATGAAGTACTTGGAATTTTCACCTATCCTTGTTATCAAGGTTACCAATTCTTTCCTTGTAAAATTTTGAGACTCATCTGCGATAATGAGTTTATTAGCCCAGCTAGCACCCCTTAAATAATTTATTGGGGCGCACTGTATAATATTTTCCTCTATTAGCATTTTTATTTGATCTTTTTCCAAAAGCTCTTCAAGTTTATCTTGAAGCGGCATCATGAAAGGATGAAATTTTTCATCTACATCTCCCGGCAAGCTGCCTAAATTCTTTTCTCCACTTTCTGCTATTGTTCTAACATAAAAAACATCTTGGTTCATATTCATGTTAAAAAGCTGTAAAGCCGCATAAATAGAAACAAAAGTTTTCGAAGACCCGGCTGGCCCTGAAACAAAAATTATTTTTGTATTTTTATCAAAAGCTATTTTTAAGAACTCATGTTGCTTTTTTGTTAACTCAAAATTTTTCAGATAAAGCTTGTACTTATTTTCATTTAATGCTATTATCTTTTCCGACGCTGAAGACTTCTTCCGTCTGCTCATTACATAATATTACACTTGACTTAAGCAAAATACCTTTTAAAATATAAACAATATATGATTTTTCATGTTTTATCAGTTCCTATTTATCCTACACGGAAAGAAATAACCCTTTGCGCATTCACGCAAAAAGTTTACAAATTTTGCACCGAAATGACAAAGAGAGGTCATACGGTGTTTCATTACGGGCATCCTGATTCAGACGTAAGTTGTACAAAGCATTTTGATGTAGTTTCAAGGGAAACTTACAACAAAGTTTACGGCAAGCAAAGTTGGAAAGAATTTCACGACCAAAATGTTGATAACAAAGTTCATAAAGAATTCAATAAAAATGCCTCCGAATTAATTCGAAAAAACAAACAAAGCGAAAATGATTTAGTCTTAGCTTTTTGGGGTTTTGGGCACGCAGCTTGCTGCAATAAATTGAAAGATTTCATAATCATTGAACCAAGTATAGGATACGATTCTGGATTCGCTCCGTTCAAAGTATTTGAAAGTTACGCTCAATTACACAAGCTGCAACACCAGTTATATAAAAACAATATACCATCTTTTGGTGATGCTGTCATACCTCCGGGTTTTTACTTTGACGACTTTATTTATGAAGAGCAAAAAGATAATTATATGCTTTTTCTGGGCAGAATGGTAGATACCAAAGGCATAATTCTAGCTCAAGAAATTTCAAAAATATTGAACTTACCGATAAAATTTGTCGGCCCACAAAATATGAAAAACAGTCTGGCTAAAGATAATCCAAGAGCTGAATATATTCACACTGTTAGTTTTGATGAAAGAAAAAATTTTTTGGCAAAAGCTAGATGTTTAATAATGCCAAGTTTATATTCTGAGCCTTGCGGATGGACTATGATAGAATCTTTCATCTCCGGGACGCCAGTAATTTCTACAGATTGGGGCGGAATGTCTGAGTACAACATTCACAGAAAAACTGGATTCAGATGCAGGTCTTTAAATGAATTTGTGCATGCTGTTAATCAAAGTGCTCAAATTCGACCTCAAGATTGCAGAAAACATGCGGAAGATAATTTTGCGATTTCTGATATCATGGCCACGTACGAAAGGTATTTTTCTTCTGTTATAAATTTAAAAAAATATCAAGGCCCGAACTACGTCCTTGAAAAGTGCAATTTTATTGTCAAATAAAAATTTAATAGTATTTTTAAAAAATCTGTGTATATTATATTCGTAATATGGGAGAACAAGGAAAAAACAAAATAAGCTTTGGTGATCTTGATACATTTCTTAAAATAGCGCCAATTATTGGGCTAGCTATTTTAGCTTACCTTCAAACATTGTTTCCTAGTAAAGTTGAATTCGAAAAGTTAGAAGACCATTTAATTCAAATGGATAAAAAAATAACAGAAATTACAATTCTTCAAAAAGACACTTCAAACAATACGTCCGAAATTAGAGATTTAAACGCAAGGTTAAGAGAGATAGAATTAAAATTAGCGCAACATCACCCCTCAGCTCTAAAAACAAAAAACCCATAGAAAAACAAATTTTAAAAAATATTATAACAAATGGCACACTTATCAGGAACATATACTTATACTTTTAGTCGGTTAGATCCGATGTACAACAATTCTCTTAAAACGGGAGTTCAATCTTTAGTAGTCGGACTTTCTTGCACCTTTAGCGGTGTTGATGAAAATGGCGTCTCTGCCGTTGAAGGCGCATATATCGATGGCACAACTGGATTTACCAATTGGACTGACCCTATTCCTGATTATCCAGCGTCTGGCGTAACTGGCGCTTCTGGATATGCTGTAAATTATACTCCTGATTATGTTTCTGGAAATATTAGTGGACTAGCCAATGAATATGTTTCTGGACTAGGATGGCTGCACCAGTTGGAAGATCAGATTTATGGTAAATTGCATACGCCTATTTCATGGTCAGATTTTCCATTTCCTCACGACGGGATACCCCCTGTTAATCCAGAAGATGAATAAAAAAGCCCCGCAAAAGCGGGGCTTCTTTTTTATGTAATTAGTATTATTCGCCGGGCTTATTTCCCTCAATCACTTTATCGCGTTTGTTTGCAAATTCCTTTTTAATCTCAGCCATACGCTTTTTCATTTCTTCTGCATGTTTCTTGCGCAGTTCGTGAAGCTCTTTGGTAAGTTCGCGCATTTTTTCACGAAGCTCATTTAATTCTTCGCTCTGTATACGTTTACCGTCCCATCTGCCAAAATGTTTAGGTTTCTTGCTTCCGCGCTGCTTTTTTCTTTTTTCGGCAGCAGCTTTTAAACGCTCTTTGACTTTTTCTTTGTCAATCTTTTTTTCTGGACGAGGTTTATCCGGCTTATCTTTATGTTTATTAGGGCGTGCTTGAACTGTTGATAATGACATTGCGATAATCGCAACCAATAAGATTTTAGATAAGTATTTCATACTTAACATAATATACACCATAGGGGCTTTTTAGTTACATAAAAATATTTGGCGCCAAATATTCTTTGTGAGTGTAAATTATTTTTGGAGAAGTGTTCAAAAGAATAATAATATTGTTTTGTTTTTTTGTTTTATCGGGCTGCAAGTCGATCGAAGGCGATGGCAGAGTAGAAAAAATACGTGTTTCAATTCCCGCGTTTTTGTCTATAGAGATGGACTATTACAAAGATCAAGAAAATAAAAATCCAGAAGGGATGGTAAAAACTACAAGTTTCGCCCCTGCACCAAAAGAAGAAATTCAAATTCCGGGGGTAGGGATGATGCCCAAATTGATGGACATGACCAAAGGGGGAAAATAAATGGAAACTGAACTTTTAAATAATTTAACAAATTTAGTTAATACTAATGTATTAAATCAACTACAATCTTTTGACAAAAGTCAAGCAGAGAATATAGCCAAAACTTTATTTTCCGAATATGGATGGCTTTTTGCCGCAGGTGTCGCAGTTATTCTGATTAAAGATGTTATGATGAATTTTGCCAAAGGAATTCTTATATTTTATGGTTCTCACTTTAATAATGACGATATAATTTATATTAGTGGACGTCAAGCAAGAATAGTAAGAGTAGGCTTAACCACTACTACGTTTTACATGACAGACCGCAAAACTAAAATGGTCGTACCGAACGAACAGCTCAAGGAGCTTACAATTGAAAAAACTTTACCCCTCAACGGCGGATCTCCGTATCTACCTAAAGGTAATGACCCTGAGTTTGAAAAACCGAGCTCAAGTAAGAAGTGAGTAAATCTCAACAAAAACTCAAAATGAAAAGAAGAAAACTCTTGGCAAAACAACAAAGAGCCGAAGCCCTAGAAAAGAAAAAATCTTTAAAAAAGAAAATTATTTTAGGTATAATAGTTATTGTTATTTCTGTTGCCTGCGCATTCACATTTGGCAAAAAGCAAGAAATAAAAGAAAAAATTGCTGAAAAAGCTGTAGAACATGTAATTGATGACGCCACAGAAAAGCTAAAAGACAAGGCATTAGAAAAAATAACAGAAAATTTTATTATAAAATAACATGAAATATAATTACAATTTTAATCGAGATGAAGACGTGGACCCTACAGGCCAAGTCGTAGAAAATATTAGCACAGCAATAAACGGTGATGCCACTAATTTACCTTTAGATGCTGTTTTAAGTGGCGTTGAAAGTTTTACTATCGCTTGTGGTTTTGAACTAAATGGAAGTGGTATAGGACTGGTCAGCAAAGGTTAATCCCCTTTTTTAATAATTTTAATTCTGTCTTCGTACACAGAAACTAAATTAATCATCTCATCCGTAACTTTCGCAAAATCTTCTTCTCGTAATTTAGAAGAGCAGTACATCAATTGCGAAACTATCTGGCAAGTATAAGCATACAGTTCGTGTGCTTTTTCTTCGTTTGTTTTCATGCGGAGGGGTACTCTGGCAAATCTTCGGTATACATTTTAGATCTTAACGGACTAGGCTCTTTAGCTTCTTCCTTATCCTCTTCAGGATAGTGATTATAGAAAAAATAAGGGCTATTACCATATGAACGATCGATGTCTTCAGACGTCATTGCGTCTTTAAATATTTTTACTTTTGGCGGGTTATCCACAGGATAAGGAACAATAAAATCAGGGTTATGCCAGCGAAGTAGATTATTAGGAGGTATGGCGTAATTTCCATCGTCCAATTGTAAAAAGTGATAACACTTTGAATCTTGATCGTTAGCGTATCCGATATTGAGCTCGTTAAGATCTCCCTCGTAGTCGTCAATAGTAAAAACATACTGACCAGAACGCCATACTCTGTCGCGGCAGAATACGTCAACCCTACGGTTTTGCAGAAAGCCGAACGTTGTAACTGCAATATCATTATCCTGACAATCCCATGTTTGTAGGAGAGATAATCGTTTTTGTTCGTCTTCTGATAAAACATCATAATCTTCTTTGTGGCAAAAAGCAGATATGGGCATCTGCCAAAAAATTGCACCAAAACTAGATTGAAAATGGAAGTGCATGGGGCGATTAATCATGCTTTTAACTCCAAAAATATATCCTTCCGTCAATCCTTTAGCATCTTCGCCAAAAATATATTTATTTCTAATGTAGCATTCTATATACGGAGTATTAGCATTTAACTGAGCCATAATTCAATCTATAAAATATAATACACTTTAATAAAAAGTAAATTAATTAAATTATATCTTGATATAAGGTTAAATGAAGAATTTTAATTTATCCCGAAGGGAGCACGCTTATGCGTGCTTTCATGTTCAAATAAGGGTTTCTAGCTTCGCTTAGTTCCCTTGGAAAGAACTATGTAGATATATACAGCTCTCCTCTTGTCAGTGCTTAGCTGAATTATCTAAATTTAAAATCAATGCGCACCCGCTTCAGTTCTTCGCAACCACTATATGGCTTTCGGCCTATGTCAGCCTAGCTCGCAACTGCACATTGCTATGTCTATTCCTAAACGGAGGAACTTTTTTTCTTTGAAGATTACTCTCCGAGCATAATGCTCCCGCTATCCTATGAAGCCGCGCTTCCCCGAAATAACTCTGGGCTTTCACCCATTCGGATAACGTTTTTTTACGGGCCTGAGGTCTCTAAAGGTTATGTAAGGCTGTCCCTTACGCGCTATTCTCCGTTTTTTTCATTTCTAATAAAGTTTCTAACTTGTCTTTCGCGCTTGCTTTTAGTTCGATATATTTATCAACCTCTGCAAGCAAATCTGAATGCTCACCTATCCCGACGGACTTATTGAGATAGATTTCCAAAGTCGCATCCGCCTCAGCTATTTGGGCTTCGTACTTTAGTTGAGCTGCATGTAAGAGCGAGTGTACGGTCATTTTCCTATTGTATATGCTCCTCATACCAATCACAAAAATTTTTCACATATTCTTCAGTCCCAGAGTCTTTCTCTGTTTTAAATTCAGGCCAATCAACCAAGTAATCTGCGGCTTCTTGTACCTTTGGATCATTTTCTCTCTCTTTTTTATTTGGAGGATAAGCGTAATGCTTGTTCAAGTGATAGCCGGGTTTCAGGGGTATGTCAAATTCAGAATACTTTTTTATGTGGACTAGGACTCCGGATTCTTTTGATTTAACCCAAGAAACCTCGTCTTTTTTAAATTCCGCATATCTGATATCCGAAATTAAAACTAGGTCGTTTTGATTTATCTCTCCAGCCTTTTCCCTTTTTGCTACTTCTTTGTCTAAATGCTTGTACCAATAAGTTCCCTTACTGTTTTGACGCATCACATCTCCGTAAAATACTAGTAAATCTCTAATTTTATTTTTTTCTTCTCTGGTCGCATTTACAGAATCAATACCGTAAATATCTAAACAGCTTTTTCTTACGTCGTTTTTGAGTTTATTTGCTAGAGAGAGGATAAAGACGTTTCTGTTTAGGTTTTTATTTTTATCATAAAAATTTTTAACTTTCTCGCAAAATAGATCTTTGCCTGATCCCGCGATTCCAGAAACACCTATGAATTTAGCCATCAAAAGATATTATCTATGAAATCTCAAAAGTCAATATTTTGTGTAAAAAAACTTATGAATCTGATAATACAAGCAGTTTTATCAGAGCCTCCTACGGAGACTTTACCATTTAGAGATTTTACTTGGAAAGCTAAAAAAAAGTATTCTTCTATTCTTGTTGAAGTAGACAGTCACGCTAAAGATCTTTACTGGAGGTACATGAAGCCAAAGGGGATGTTAGACTTTGTCGATGATATCGTGGTCTATGAAGACATGGAGAGAGGTTTAAGGGTTGTGCCGAAAGAAGTATCTAATCCTTTTTTCGTTTCACCCTTAATTAAAATAAATAAAATAAATTTAAATAATTATTCTAAAATTTGTTCCCTCATCCTTCGGGGCGAACTTTAATATTCTTCTCCCAAGTTGCGTCTAGCATTGTAGTATCTACATTTATTTTTTTTGCGAACTCTTTTAACCCGTTGAGATCTTTGGGAAAGCATTTGCCCCCGAATCCAAACTTCCCGTCTGGCCCCGGCACATCAATATGAGAGTCACCAATTCTTGCGTCACTAGTGAATCCTTCTATTAGCTTATCCCAATCAGCTCCTACTTCTTCTGAAATCTGTTTAATCTCATTCAAGAACGAAACTTTTGTAGAGAAAAATGAATTCAATGTATACTTAATCATTTCCGCTGTAACCGTATTAGTTACGGTATACTTCATTGAATTAAATCTTTGTTGGTACAACGTTTGTATTTTTTCTGCTCTCATGGGGTCATCAGACCCTATTAAAACTTGAGCAGCATTTACAAAATCCCATTTAGCTCTTCTTTCAGTTAAGAATTCTGGATTTGATGAGATCGATATATCAAATTTTTTTGATAAGGTCCTGCAAGTCCACGGCAGGACAGTAGATTTGATTATAACGTTTTGCTTAGAATTGTATGTGGGTTTAATTTTTGATATGGCCTCTTCTACTATTGATAAATCAACAGACCAATCTTCTTTTGGCGGCGTAGGCACACATATAAAAATAAAATCGCAACTAGCAACTTCTTCAAGAGAGTGAGTTGCTGACTTAGGGTCAATGTCGTATATCTTTACTTCATTAGTGGGCCTGAATCCCCAAGCTGTAGCTGAGCCAACAAATCCCCCTCCTACTACTCCAACTGTATTATTTTCTTTCATTATTTATAAGGTGGGCCTGATACCCAACACACTAAACTTCGTCTTGTTCCTTTTGTGACCGGTGTCACTTCATGAAGCATCCAAGATGGGAATACTACAACGTTCCCCAAACCTCTCCCTATTACGTGAGGGCTCTTACCTGTGTGCAGCAATAGGTCTCCGCCTTCATATTCATTAGGATCAGTCAACTGTATTACTACGCTTAGCTTCCTTTTGTAAAAATTTTCTCCGTGGTCTACATGAGCACAATAAAATCCCTGTTCTGTTCCGTCGTATACAGTATATTGAATAGATTCAAACATCCCGTATATGTCGAAATTGTAAATTTTTTCATTAGCTTGAATAGCAAAATCTGCTACAATTTTATATAGCCAAGTATTATCTACTGTTTCTATAGATCCTTCATTTTCTCCGTAGCTGTTTACTCGCTCAACTGGATTAATCCAAGTTATGTTGCTCTTCCTAAAACTTTCATCTACTCCAGAGAAAGTCGTAGCTCGGTGGGTTCTAGGTTCCGCTATCTTAATTACTTTATCTATCTGTTCTTTAGATAATAAGTTATTTTGAAAAAAGTAATTGCTTAAGTCTATTCCTTTTTCTCTTTCGATCAGCTCGTCTCTTAAAATTTCAGAATCTACATTTGTGATATTGTATAGCATAGGCCTATAGTTTTATTTTTTGTATTTGGACTTTTATAGGGTTTTCTTCTGGGAGGCCAAATTCATCTAAGAATCCTTCTTCTTCTAGGTACAACATTATAGAAATGGACTCCATTTTTTCTAATTTGTTTTGATAGTCGTATATAACTACCAAATTTTCCTGTTCGCAAAGTGAAACAGGGTAACCTTTTATTCTTAGTTTTTGCACTAGCCAATAGATCTAATGTCAAACATATTGACCTCTATCATTTTATTATCAGACTCTCTTTCTACTAAAAAATAAGAATCGTTTTTTATTTTTCTTACAAATCCAGTCCAGTTGTCATTTTCCTTATCTACAATCAAGACTTGCTTGTTTATCATCTTTTTATGGTACTCTAGATAATTAGATGTCATCATACTTTTACTTTCCCTACCAGCTCAAAGCCTTCTGGGAATAATTCCTTAAGATTTTGTGTTTCTTCTTCATTGATTTCTAATGTACTAAATGAATAATTTATAGATTTTATTTTTTGTCTGTGGTGGCATTTGCAGCCTTTTTTAACTGACTCAAATAAAGGGATAAATTTGGATAAAGTTTTGGGGAATAGCTCGTGCTGAACAAGCTTTGGATTGTTTTTTAAAAACATCGCTAACTCTCCTACTCCATTAATGACAATACTCATATTTTTTCGAAGAGCTTATCATATAAAATCAAAGATGTTAAATATGAAGCGGGAATTACCATCGCGATTTCTAGAAGTGAACAATTTATTAATCCTCCAAATATTACACAAGAAAATATTGTAATCCAAAAACCTATACAATATTTACAACTTAGAAGCTTCCCTAAAGATGGGGCATCAGAAAGAGTTTTTTGTAGAAAATCTGTATAGTTGAATATTTCTAGGTCATTATCTTTTGCTTTTTTATACTCAGATATTAGAAAAAAATTATCTATGAATTTTGCTTTATCTGCTTTCATCGCCCTGAGATAATCCATCAGTACGTCAGTCATGAACCAAACCACAAAGAAAAAACATACAAATGTAGAAGTAAATATGTAGTTATATAGAGTCTGAAAAGTGATCACTATTTATTTTTTTTCTGATTAGTTTTAAAGCTCTCTCATGAATGTTTATGGCAGTTTGAGCGCTTGTCCCTATTTCGTCTCCTATTCTCTGCCAAGAAGTCTTTTTCCCATTTCTGGAAAAGTATCTCATTTGAAATATTTGCTTGATTCTCGGGTCTCTCATTTTTTTTACAACGGCCGAGACATATTCCACTAAAGATTTATTTCTTTCTTTTGACTCCTGTTCCCATACAATATCTTCGTTTTTATTGGTGACTAATTCTATCGTTTCCTGATCGCATGATATTACATTCTTTTTCTTTTTCAGTAGATTAAGGCATTGATATCTAACTTGATTTCCAAGCCAAGTGCTGAACTTTATGTTCTTGCTTGAGTCAAAAGATAATGCTGATTTGTATATGATATAGTCTTTATCATTCTGTATGTTTATTGAATAATTCCCAGAAATCTCTTGACTTGGTAAATATTTTTTATATATATCATAACATAAGCCAGTGTGTTTATTAATGAGTTCGTTTAAACTTTCATCACATGCTTCTGATTTTATTTTAGTTATAAGTTGTTCATCGAGCATTACATTTTCTAAAAAAATAAAATAAATATTTATAAAGTCAAAAAAAAAATGAAAATTAATTTTAAAAAAGTCCATCAGATGGCTCAAACACCTAAGCGAGCCAACCCCGGAGATGCAGGTTACGATATATCCTCTGTAGACTACGTAAAAATACCTCCATTAGAAAGAGTGCTTGTATCTACAGGCATATGTATACATATACCCGAAGAAGCTGAATGTTACGCAAGAGTAGCCCCTAGAAGCGGGCTCTCTATAAAAAAAGGGCTAGACGTGATGGCAGGCGTTATTGATTCTGGTTACAGAGGGGAAATAAAGGTCGCTTTAGTTAATTTAAACAAGCCTGCTTTAGATTTAGAAAACCCTCTACATTCTATAAACGGGGATCCTAATACTGTCGAAATACATCCCGGGGATAGGATAGCTCAATTAGTCTTTGAAAAAATTTGTTTTTTCGATGATTGGGTAGAGCCTAAAAACTTTTCTTCTTCTGAAAGAGGTGAGGGAGGATTTGGGAGCACCGGGTCCTGATGTTGAAAATAAAAAAAATATCTAAAAAATATTTTTTAGATGTGGTGGAATTACTTCAGAACCTTTCCCCATTTTACCCAAGCGAAGACACTCATGAGTTCATTTGGGATGAATACATTTCTCAACCTAGTTTGAGAGCTTTTATCGCTTTGTCTGAAGGTTCGGTGGTTGGATATGGGTCTTACATCTTAGAAAAGAGTATCCGAGGCGGGAAAAGAGCTCACATTGAAGAAATAGTTACTCATCCAAATTTCCAAGGCAAGAGTATTGGAAAAAAAATTGTTACTCGTCTTTGTAATGAAGCAAAAAAAGAGGGCTGCTACAAAGCTGTCCTGCATTGTAATCAGCATAATGTTGGCTTTTATGAAAAATGTCATTTTTCTATCGCCGGAAGAAGTATGTCAAAGAATTTAAAATAGATTTGATTTTTTTTTATTTTTATATTAAAATATTTTAGAATATGGAGTTTTCAGAAAAAACTAAGAGTAAAGTAAATCCCTTTTTCTTAACCTTGAATAATCTTCAAATAAGCAACTCTGAGGGCGCACTCGATCGAGTTGAAGAAGCTTGGGATAAGATAAACGAATCCGGCAGGATGTGGAGATTTGATTACCTAGCTTATCGTTTTATCTGCGATCAATACGATGAGTCTCACTTGAGGTCCGATGTTAAGGACTTTGTTTTTTCTGGTGGTGTTTATACGCAGTCCCCAGAAATAATGGACTCTCTTTTAAGTGATTTTATGAACGTTAGGTCAGAGTTTGTTGATTCCTTAGATGAGTCTAACTTTTTCTCTGCTGAGACCATGGAATCTTTAATTAGATTCTATCCTATTATTTCTAATCACTTCCACATGTTTATGAATTTTAAAGTTAACAGGTGGGATATTAATTTTTCATTAAAGCCTTTAGAGTCATTTTGGAATAGAGTGCGGCATTTTATTAATGTAGGTAATTGTTTAGAAGACTTTAACTCTGGCAAAAATAGAGACCAAGAATTTCAATTTAATGAAGTCTCTGAAGCTGGTTGGAAATTGTTGAGTATAGGATTAGGAGAGGAAGCTGCTTATGTGTGGTCTAATCTTAAAAAATTTATACATCTTCATACCGATAAAACAACTCTTGAAAAACCAGCTATAAATTGTATTAGAAAATTAGGTCATAGCCCCGATATAGCTAGGTACGCTTTGTCTTCTTGCGTGGGCTTAGGAAGAGCTTACAATTTAATAGGCAGAGATGATTTAGCTATAGAAAACTATAAAGAGGCCGCTAATTATTGGATAGAAAGGGACTTGGTTGATCAGTCAATTAAAAATCCCACAGATTCTGTTGTCCATTATTGGTCTGGCGCACAAAGAGTTTTAGAGTGTCTAATAGAAGGGTACCTTATCTCTGGCGGAGAAGTTAGGGATTCTTTTAGAAATACTATTAAAAATATTTTTTGTCATTCCATGAGATATTTAAGAGCTCCTGAAAACGATACTGATGCTTTAAAAGAGACTTTGCTAATTATATACTTTATGGTTGAGCAAGTCTTCCCGAAGGAGCTTAAGCAATGATACCAGATACAAATGAAGTACGGATAGAGACTTCAACCTCTTGTAATGCAGGGTGCGTTTTTTGCCCTCACCCCACAGAAGACTTTACTCGTAAAAGAGAAGTCATGAGCTTGTCTGACTATGTTTTTTATTTAGACAAGTGCCTTTCTGAACTTGGCGATCAAATACAAGAAACTACATTCTCTGGGTTTGGAGAAATTTTTGTAGATAAAAACGTAGAGGAGAAAATAGCTTACGCTTCTTCTTGTGACCTCGCCGTGCATGTTTTGAGTAACGGTTCAATGCTAACCCCGAGTAGAGCTGACAAACTATTTAACGCTGGAGTCAAGGACATAAGAATCAGCCTTCATACATCTAACCCAGACAGCTACGGTAAAATTATGAACTATAAAAGTTCTAAATTCACCTATGAAAGCACTATTAGAAATCTTAATTATGTTATCAATAATAAACCTGATGACGTAGACGTAATTATAACTGCTGATATTGTTGAAGAAAATAAAGATGATGTCGATAAGTTAGTTGAGGACTTTGGCGACAAGTGCTCTCTTGAAATATGGAAACCCCACAATTGGGTTTACGGTAAAGAGTATAGAGATACATCTTCTGAAAATGTTTTAGATTCTTGTGGCAGACCTTTTAATGGTCCAATACAAATCCAAATAGATGGTGATGTTATCATGTGTTGTTTTGATTTTGATAACAAACTTGTTCTTGGCAATTTTAGAAACCAGACTTTAAAAGAAATTTTCTCTGGCCCCGTATTTTCAAAGCTATACAATCACCACAAAGAAGGCACCTGTCAGCAGTCGGAGTTTATTTGTTCTAGTTGCGATCAGTTAAAAGATAAAGGAGAGGTAGTCATATATAATAATAGAGTTGAGGATAAAAATAAAAGAGCTACCTTAACTAGCACCGCTTTAGAAAAAGGGGAGCTCGTGAATGAATAAGAATTTAATATATACTACATTCAAGCCTCAAGGGAATAGAGATTCTTATAATTCTTTTATTTACGAATTTTTAGTTAGCCTTAGGACTTTAGGTAAATACGATGGCGAAGTAATTGTTTTCGATTATTCAGGTGGGGATTTACTCAAAGAGTTTGGTACTACTACGAAGTATGGTTACCTTTCTATTATACCTTTAGATCCTGTCTCGAATCACCTAATAAGTAACAAGAGAAATATTGATACTATTCCTTTTCTAAGTAAGTACGAAGGATACAATATAGCTCACTTTGATGCTGACATATGGTTTCAAAGGGATGTAAACCCCATGTTCAAGACCATTGAAAACACTGATGGGATGTATCTAGCGGTTGAGCCTAGAAGGTCTTGCAATTTCAGAGAAGGCCCGGAAGAGCTATTGGAACTTTATAATAAAAACCACTCTATTCTTGGAGGATTCGTATTCGGTGGTTGGTGTTCGGGTAATCAAAAATCTTATTTAAATTTTTTAAATACAGCTAAATCATACTGGGATCAAAAGAAATGGGACATAAATATCCACGGGACAGATCAGTCTATGTATCAGGTCCTAGTTGACTTTGATAAAGATAATATCACGGGTTTAGAGTGGTGCGCGTCTCATTATTTATGTGAATTTTCTAATGGCCAGTGGATGCTTGATGGTAAACCTGTCGGGGGTATACATTTAGTTGGATTTGGCGGCTCAAGAAAGGACTCCATTGAAAATCTTGGCCCTGAGTATAGATTTAAAACCCTTCATAAGGAGATATTCGAATCTTGGCAAACTCCCCAATAAGTTTACATAAAAAACTTTTTTACCATCCGGAAAGAGTATCAAGTTTTTTAAAGACCGGAAGCACTACTCCAATTACTTGGGAGCTAGATCCTACCAATAATTGTAATCATGACTGTATAGGTTGTTATGCAAAAGGGGCAGGGGGTAGATCGAACAACGAGTTCTTAAGGCTGGAAGAGGCAAGATCTTACGTAGACCAAGCGTTCGACTTAGGCGCCAAGGCTATTAATTTAACTGGCGGAGGAGACCCTATGATGAATAGATCTACGCCAGAAATAATATCTTACATAAAGTCAAAAGGAATGGACGTTGGCCTTATAACTAATGGCTCCCTTTTTACTCCAGAAAACTCTAAAGTAATTTTAGAAAATTGCACTTGGGTTAGAATAAGTTTAGACTCTGGTTCGCCTAAAGTTTTTTCACAGATTAGAAGAAGGCCGGAAAAAGAGTTCTGGCTTATCATAGATAAAATAGGCAAACTAGCAGAAACAAAAAGAAAAATAAAAAGCAACTGTACAATAGGGGTAGGTTTTCTTACCAGCCAGCAGACAATACCAGATATGGTTGAATTTACAAAGCTTATGAAAGCTAGCTTTGTAGACTATGTAGAGTTTCGGCCTTTTCATGGAGACTACACAATCCCTCATAACATAGAAGATTGCTTAAGTTTACAATCTAAAGAATTTAAAGTTCACTATAATTCTTTTAAATATAATAAAGACTATAAAAAGAAATATTGTAAGTGTCATGGACAAAATTTTTCAGGTATTATAAATGTTCATAAGGTTTATGTATGCTGTCACATGAGAGGCATAGATAAGTACGAACTAGGTGATCTTAGGGAAAAGTCTTTAGAAAAAATTTGGAATTCAGACGAAAGAAAAGAGATAGTAGATAACATAGATTTTAAAGACTGCATTGCTTTATGTAAACTAGATCTAGTAAATAGGACTCTTTCCGAGCTGGAGGGTGAACCTGAACATGTTAACTTTGTATGAATTTAGTAAATGACATTCCGATTACTCAAGATGGTTTTAATCATGTAAACTGTATTATAGAAATACCAAAAGGAACTAATACTAAATATGAATACAATGAGAAATACAATATTTTTGAGCTCGAGCGATGCCTCGTATCTTCTCTTCAATATCCTATTAATTATGGGTTCATAACACAAACTTTTGCACTTGACAAAGACCCACTTGACGTGCTAGTTTTCAATCACGACCCCATAGACATGGGTAGTCTTGTAAAATGTAGGGTTTTAGGAGTTCTCGATTTTGTAGATAATGAAGAAATAGATTACAAGGTGATCGCCGTGCCACATTGGTCTCCTAAGTCTAGGTATTCTTGTTTAAATGACATCGAACTAGAACACTTAAAAATATTTAAACAGTTTTTTAGGATCTACAAAATAGACAGATCTAGTACCGTAAAAGTAGGAGATTGGAAAAATGGAAAAAAAGCTCAAACTATCGTTGTTGATGCTCACAACCGATGGACCGAAAGGGTGAAAAATGGGAATGTTTGATGACATAATTGTGCCAAAGTCTTACTTAAGAGGCTTATTAACAAAAAAGCAAGAGAAGTTAATTAAAAATAATGACTACCAAACAAAATGTCTTGAAAACGCTCTTTTTCAATACAAGCTTCACAGTCGGAAACTTTATATAAATAAGAAAACTGGCTGGACAATGGAGTCCGAACCCACTCCGGAAAAGCCAACGTATGAATTTGTCTCCTACACCGGAAGCGTCAATTTTTACAATTTAATTCGAGACGAAAGAGGAGACTGTTATTGGGTTGAATTTTGCTTCACTTTTGATAATGGAGTTTTGGATAAAAAAGAGTTAGTTAAATTCGAGATGCAGGAAACTGCTGAAGAAGCGAAGGAAAGAGAAAAAACTTGGAGGAAAAGACACGCAGAGAGAGACGCCTTTCAGAGGACTTTCAAATATAAATTTTTTGATAAAATACGAGTATTTTTAACTCGAATATTGGAATGGGTGCAGCAGCAGACAAGAATGCCTGACCCCAACTCCGTAAAAGTTGACAGGCAGCGAGTAGCTAAGAAAAGAGAAAAGCTTAGCTTCTGGAAAGATTATTAATGGATTTTCCATCTAAAGGATATAAAGAATTACTAGAAGATTGGATAGAAAAATAGTCGAAGAAAAAGTCGTCGATAAAATGTTTGGCGATTTCAAACCAGCTTCTTGGTATGAGCTTTGGTTTTACCTCAAACCTTATTGG
>MDSW01024475.1_pt1 | contig 29022 bp, 25 predicted proteins | sample 811171 | NCBI WGS metagenome assembly MDSW01 (sample SAMN05326641, study PRJNA326480) | marine metagenome | isolation source: seawater | place: Atlantic Ocean: North West | collected 2012 | reverse complement strand
TTTTAAGTTTAGATAATTCTAAAGATGAAGAAGGATTTACAATTAAATTTCGTGAAGACTCTATTTTTTTAGACCCTAGATCTGGAGATTTGGGTGCAAGACTAGTTATCAATTTAGAAAAATTACATCTTTCGTTAAAAATACTAGAATTAAAAATTTCAGAAAACAAAGATTATTATGATTTAAGTCACAATCTAGGAATAGCTCAAATTGATACTAAAAAACTTCAAAATAAAATCTTTGGAATAGAATGTAACTTTGAAGAATTAAATGGCATTGACTTTAAAAAAGGATGTTATGTTGGTCAAGAAAACACAGCAAGAATTAAACTAAAAGAAAAATTAAACAAAAGACTTTTTGCAATTAAAGTTTTAGATGGCAAAACTAACAGCAATGAAATTACTTATGAAAATAAAGAAATAGGAAAATTGCTTATCAATAATCAAAATCCTTTTGCTTTAATAAAATTTAATAGTGAAAATTTTAACTTTGAAAATATTTTAAAATGTGGAGATGCTAAAATTAAGATTATTAAACCTGAATGGATGTAACTACTTTAAAAATTTCGATAAATCAGGTTTAAAATAATCTGGTCCTTTCATAACTTTTCCATGCTCATTATAAATTGGTTTTTTATCTTTACCTAATTTGCTCATATTTGAATCTTGCACTTCGTTAAAACATTTATCTAAATTTATTCCAAACGCATGTCCTGCTCCATAAGTTACATATAAAATATCTGTTAAAGCATCAGCAACTTCTACGATATCATTATCTGAAATAGCCTTTTTTAACTCCTCAAGTTCTTCGTATATTAAGCTTAACCTTAAAGAATTAATCTTTTCACTGCTTAGACCGGAATTAGTTTTAACTTCTTGACCAAAGGTTTTCATAAACAATCCAACTTTTTCAAAATTTGTCATTTAACTCCTATATGATTTACTATTTTTTTAATGTATAAGTGATTAATTATACTCTCAAAATTTAAACTATGAAATTTAGAAAAGAATATGACAGTATTGGATCAATTAATGTACCTGTGGATAAGTATTGGGGTGCATCTACCCAAAGATCAAAAAAATACTTTGATATAGGTGATTTTTTAGTAAGACCAATTTTAATAAGATCAATAGCTATAATAAAGAAAGCAGCAGCAATTGTTAATCACAAAAATAAAGATATTGATAAAAGAATTTCTCAAACAATTGTAAAAGTTGCAAATGAGATAATACAGGGAAAGTTAGATAATCATTTTCCGTTAAAAGTTTGGCAAACTGGATCTGGAACTCAAACTAATATGAATGTTAACGAAGTAATTTCAAATAGAGCTATTGAAATACTTAAAGGAAAAAAAGGATCAAAAAAACCAGTACACCCAAATGACCATGTTAATAAATCTCAATCAACCAATGATGTTTTTCCAACAGCAATGCATATTGCAATTGCGATCAAAACTAGAGATTTATTACTTCCAAGATTAAATTTATTAAATAAAGAATTAAAAAAAAAAGTTAAAGAGTTTAATAAAATTGTAAAAGTTGGAAGAACGCACTTACAAGATGCTACACCTTTATCATTAGGACAAGAATTTTCAGGATATCAATCTCAACTTGAGAAATGTATTGAAAGAATTAAAAATGCTTTAAATGAAATATATTTTTTAGCACAAGGTGGGACCGCTGTTGGCACAGGAATAAATACAAGAAAAAATTTTGATAAACAAATAGTTAATGAAATAAGAAAAATTACAAAACTTCCTTTTAAACCAGCAAAAAATAAATTCGCTGCTCTTGCTGCACACGATGCAATTGTAAATTTTTCAGGCACATTAAATACAACTGCAGTTTGCTTAATGAAAATTGCTAACGATATTCGTTTTCTTGGATCAGGTCCACGAGCTGGATATGGTGAATTGATACTTCCAGAAAATGAACCTGGATCTTCAATTATGCCTGGGAAAGTAAATCCAACACAGTGCGAAGCAGTAACTATGGTTTGTGTAAAAGTCATTGGTAATCATAATGGGATAACAATGGCAGGATCTCACGGTCATTTTGAATTAAATGTTTTTAAACCATTAATTATTCATAATATTCTTCAGTCAATTCAAATTATGTCAGATAGCACTAATAGCTTTGCAAAATATTGCGTATCTGGATTAAAAGCTGATAAAAATAGAATAAAACATTTGTTAGATAATTCTTTAATGCTTGTAACTGCTCTTTCTCCAAAAATTGGATATGACAATGCTGCAAATATTGCAAAAAAAGCATTAAAAAATAAAACTACTTTAAAATTTGAAGCATTAAAATCAGGTCTAATAGATGAGAAAGAATACGATAAAATTGTTAATCCAAATAAAATGATTAAACCTAGTTAAGTATATAGAATACTTTTTAATAAAGACCTTAATTCTTGCATATTATTAATATTATAATTTTGTTTTAACAAATTTTGATTTTTAATATCATTTAATTTAATTTCTGAAATTGATATTTTTCCTGTATCTACATTTTTTTGCAAATTAAAATATATTTTATCTACATGATTAATTTTTCTTACGTTAATTTGGAATTTTTTAGCAAAGTTTTTTTTATTAATAATATTTAATATATTTTCTGATAAAAAAATTAAGTCTCCTTTATCATCCTTATAAGAAATTTTTGATTTAATTGTACCTCCTTCAATTTTAAAAGAAGATTTTTTTACCTCTGCAAGTTTTTCATTTATATTTATTAATATTTGCCCTTTGCTGATGAAATCATTTTCAATTTTATTTAAGTTAAATCTTATATTTCCATTTAAATTACCTAAAAATTCTGGATTACTATTAATTATTAAATTTAAAATATCATCAATTAAAAAATTTAATTTATATTTCGAAATAATTATATCTGTTTCAAAAAAAAACGGATTCAACTCTATATCTGATTTAACTTTTATTTTTTCATTTAAGTTTGGTGAGTCAATTTTGATCTTTTGATCATTAAAATTATATTTAATTGTTATATTTTCATTCAAAAAGTTAAGTGAGCTTAATCCACTAAATTGAGAAGAACTTTTAAATTCAAATAAATTTTTTAAAAATATATTTGGATTTCTAAATTTAACTTCAGTATTAGAATTTTGAGGCGTTTCATTATAACTTTTCCAAACTGATATATAATTTATATCAAAAATACTTCCATCAATTTTTAGTTTTTTATAATTTTCGTTCTCATTTATCGAATAAATTAATTTGCTTATAGGACATATAAGAATTGTATTATTGTTTTTATCCAAATAAAATAATTTACTTTTCTTAACAAGAATTGAATTATTTTTTTTATCGTAAAGATAATTGCGAAAGTTTTTTATATCTTGTAATTTAAATTTAAAATTTGTATCTGCGATTTCTACTTTTTCAAATTCTAAATTGGATTTAGAGTATAAGTTTTTAGTCGATAAAAAGATTTTTAGATTTTCAGTTTCAATATTTGATGAATTTTTAGACTCAACATTTAAATTTAAATTCGCTTTTTTTACTAGCAAATGTGGTCTTGGAATAAATTGATAATTTATTTCATCTAAAATTTTTAGGTTAATATCAAATTTTGAATAAAATTTTTTTTCTATTTCTCTTTCTATGCTTTTATAATTATATAAAACTGGTATTGATAAAAATATTATTGTTGAAAAAAATAATATAATTAATGCTATTATTATAGGAAAAAAATTATGTTTTTTAGTTTTTTTCATGAAAATTAATATGGTTTATACTACAAAAAATAAATGATGAATTCAGAATATTTATTAAATTTAAATGAAAATCAAAAAAAAGCAGTATCTCATATTGATGGTCCTTTATTAATAGTTGCTGGCGCTGGATCGGGAAAAACGAGAGTATTAACTTCAAGAATAGCTCATATAATTAAAAATCATAAGGCATTCCCTGATCAAATATTGGCTGTAACTTTTACAAATAAAGCTGCTAAAGAAATGCAAACTAGAGTATCTAGATTTTTAAAGAAAGAAGCCACAGGTCTACCGTGGTTAGGAACATTTCACTCTATCAGCGCAAAACTTTTAAGAAAACATGCTGATGCGGTTGGATTAAAATCAAATTTTTCAATTATTGATCAAGATGATCAGCTAAGACTTATTAAAAATATTTGTAAAGCAGAAAATATAGACATAAAAAAAATATCACCAAAATTTATTTTAGCTATTATTGATAAATGGAAAAATAAAGGATTTTACCCTGATGAAGTAATTTTTAAAAAAAAGGATATTCTAGAAAAAAATTTTCTAAGTATATATAAAATTTATCAACAAAAATTAATTGATTTAAATACTGTAGATTTTAGCGACTTAATACTTCACACTGTTAAAATATTTGAGAGATACAAAGACATATCGCAAATTTATTCAAAGAAATTTAAATATATTTTAGTAGATGAGTATCAAGATACTAATTTTATACAAAGTGAATGGTTAAAATATCTGTCTGAATATAACAAAAATATATGTTGTGTAGGAGATGATGATCAATCGATTTATAGTTGGAGGGGTGCAGAAATAAAGAATTTTCTTCAATTTGAAAAAGTATATAAAAATACAAAAATTATTAGATTAGAAAAAAATTATAGATCAACTCAAAATATTTTAAGTGTGGCTTCTAAACTTATAGAAAATAATCAAAATAGAGTTGGAAAAAACCTTTTTACAAACCAAGAAGATGGTGAACCTGTTACATTAAACTGTTTTAGAAATGTTAAAGATGAAGCAAGCGAAATTGGTTCGAATATTGAAACTTATAAAAAAGATTTTTCATTAAATCAAATGGCTATCTTGGTTAGAGCTATTTTTCAAACAAGAGAATTTGAGGAAAGGTTTTTGAAAATAGGAATTCCATACAGGATAATTGGTGGAATTAAATTTTATGAAAGAGCAGAAATAAAAGATTGCATTGCATATTTAAGAACTGTGCATCAACCACTGGATGATTTGTCTTTTGAAAGAATAATTAATGTGCCAAAGAGATCTATTGGCGATACAACAATTAAAACCATCAATGAATTTTCAAAAAAAAATAAATGTTCTCTAGAAATATCTTGTAGAAAATTAATTGAATTAAATAAAATTAAACCTAAAACGAAAATTGGATTAAACTCTTTACTAAACTTAATAACAAAATGGAGAAATGATTTACAAAAAAAAATAAATCATAATAAATTGCTTCAAATAATATTAGATGAGTCAGGTTATAGCGAAATGCTTAAAAATAAAAAAGATTTGGAAAATGAAAACAGGTTAGAAAATATAAAAGAACTTTTAAATGCAATGAAAGAATTTGATAATTTAGAAAGTTTTTTAGAACATGTTGCGCTTGCAACCTCCTTAGATCAGGATTGGCAAAGTGAAAAAGTTAATCTCATGACTATGCATGCGTCAAAAGGATTAGAATTTGACATTGTCTTTCTACCAGGGTGGGAAGAAGGTTTATTTCCCCATCAAAAAAGTATTGAAGAAAAAGGAGAAAGTGGACTTGAAGAAGAAAGAAGGTTGGCTTACGTTGGGATTACTAGAGCAAAAAAAATTGCAAAAATTTCTTTTTCTATGAATAGATTTTATCAAGGTGATTGGATGGATAGTATGGCTTCTAGATTTGTTGATGAATTACCTGAAGAATATATAAAAAAAAATAATAGTTTTGTGGATGAGTCAAATCAAGATTTTGATTTTAATCAAGACATAGATTTTGAAGATGAAGTTAGAAGTCCAGGATGGATACGATATCAAAAGAAATTAAAATGATAAATAAAATAAAAAATCTCATAAAAAATAATAATTTAGATGGCTATATTTTGCCAAAGAATGATAAATATTTTACTGAATATTCAAAATTAAATAATCTTCAGTTGGCATCAAATTTTTCTGGTTCAGCAGGTTTTGCGGTAATTTTAAAAAAAAAAAATTATCTATTTGTAGATGGAAGATATACAATTCAAGCAAAAAAAGAATCTGGAAATAAATTTAAAATTTTTGAAATACCCTACAAATGGCCAAAGGATATTTTTAAAGATTTAAAAATAGGTTTTGATCCAAAACTTTTCACGCACAATATATTATATAGATACTTTGAAAATAAATGTAATCTAGTAGCTATAAATCAAAAATTGTTTGATAAAAATTCAAAATTAAAAAAAGATAAACCTTTTTATACACTTAAAGATGAAGTTTCGGGTGAAAGATCAAATTTAAAAATAAATAGAACTATAAAATATTTAAAAAAGAAAAAGTTAAATTATCTTTATATTAGCGCAGGTGAAAATATATGCTGGCTTTTAAATATTAGAGGAAATGATTTGCCCAATTCTCCAGTAGCAAATTGTAAATTAATTTTGACAGAAAAAAGAAAAATTTATTTTTTTTCTCCAAATTTTAAAGTTTCAAATATTAAATCAAAGTTTAAAAAAATTAAGATTGATTTTTTTAAAGAGAGTGATTTTTTTGAAGTTTTAACTTCTTTAAATTTTGGAAAATTTTGTATTGATAATCAAACTTGTTCTATTTTCGACGAAGAATTGATTAAATCTAAATTTAAAATAGATCATAGAATTGATCCAATTTATTATTTTAAATCTATAAAAAATAAAACTGAAATTGAAAATATGAAAATAGCACATATAGATGATGGTGTTGCTCTTTCTAAATTTTTATATTGGATAAAAAATACTAATATAAAAAAAATTACTGAAAAAAAGGTAGAATCTAAATTAGAAAGTTTTCGAAAACTTAATAAAAATTATTTATTTCCCAGTTTTGATACTATAGCTGGTTCTGGTCCAAATGGCGCTATAATACATTATAGATCTGATGAAAATTCAAACAGAAAACTTAAAAATAACGATTTACTATTGGTAGATTCAGGTGGACAATACAGATGGGGTACAACAGATGTTACTAGAACAATTTGTTTTTCAAAACCATCTAATAAAATAAAAAATATTTTTACTAGAGTTTTAAAAGGGCATATAGCTGTTGCCATATCCAATATAATAAAAGAAAAAACTGGTCATAATATTGATAAAAGAGCAAGAAAAAGTCTAAACTCTGTAGGTTTAGATTATCGTCATGGAACTGGGCACGGAGTAGGTTATTTTTTAAACGTCCATGAAGGACCACAAAGTTTATCAAAAAATAATAAAGTAGAACTAAAAGAAGGCATGATTGTAAGTAATGAACCTGGATTTTATTTAGAAAAAAATTTTGGAATTAGAATTGAAAATTTAGTCTTTATAAAAAAAATATCAAAGAAACTTAAATTTGAAAATTTAACTCTAGCACCTATTGATAAACATCTGATAAACTTTAAAATGTTAAATAAAACTGAAAAAGATTATTTATTTAGTTATCACTTGAACGTTTATGAAAAAATTTCTAAATATCTAAATAAAAAAGAAAAAAAATGGTTAATTAACTTTTTATAAAAAATAATTTATATTTTCTTTTATTTATAAAACTTTATTTAATAATTTTTTCCATTCAGAATATTTAATAACTTTAATTCCCAGCTCTTTTGCTTGGTCAATTTTTTTACTTGTAGGTTTTTGACCTACAACTAAAAAATCTAATTTTTTATTTACAGAACTAACAATAGATCCAGAATTTTTTTCAACTAATGACTTTGCCTCTGCTCTACTCATATCTTCTAATTTTCCAGTGAATAAAAAGTTTTTGTTTTTAAATTTACCGTTTTGATCTTTTTCTTTTTTTTTGATGTTTAGTATTTTACTTAATTCAAATATAATATTTTTATTAGTTGCGTTAGTAAAAAAATTTTTTAATGATTTAATTTGTTTCTCTCCCATCCCATCTATGTTTGATAAATGATCAAAATTATTATTTTTTACAAATTCCAAAAAATTATTTATGGACTTTAAATATGTTGCAATTAGTTTGGCATTTTCAATTCCTATATGTCTTATTCCAATTGAATATATAAATTTTTCTAAAAAAACTTCTTTTGAATTATTAATTGAATTTTTTAAATTCGAAACAGATAGTTCTCCCCAGCCTTCTAAATTTGATATTTTGCCATAATTTAATTTAAATATATCCTGTGGTAATCTGATTAATTTTAATTCCCAAAATTTTTCAACAACTTTTTTTCCTAACCCATCAATATTCAAAGCATCTTTAGAAATAAAATGTTTAATTTTTTCGATAGCTATTTTCTCACAAACATAACCATCGCTAGTGCATCTTCTAACTGCATCAACTTTTTTAGTTATTTTATTAAATTCTTTTTCTGTGATTGAACCACAAGATGGACATTTAGATGGAAAAATAAACTTTTTAGAAGTTTTTTTTCTTTTTTTTTTGTCAACTTCAATAACATGTGGGATAACATCTCCAGCTCTTTCAATTTTTACTGTATCCCCTATTCTTATATCTTTTCTATTAATTTCATCTTCATTATGAAGACTGGTGTTTGAAACTACTACACCTCCAATATTTACAGGTTTAACTTTGGCAACTGGGGTTAAAGCGCCAGTTCTTCCTACTTGAATATCAATATTTAATATCTCTGAGTATGCATTTTCAGCTGAAAATTTGTGAGCTATAGCCCATCTTGGAGCGTTTGATGTAAATCCTAATCTTTTTTGCAAATTTAGATTGTTAATTTTATAAACCAAGCCATCTACATCATATTCAAGATGGTATCTTTCATTTTCAAATTTATTGTGGAATTTAATAAGCTCACTTATTTTTTTAAAAACCTTATTATGTTTGCTGGTTATAAAACCCCAATTTTTTAGTGACTTGAGAAAATCAGATTGATTTTTAAAATTATTTTTTTCAAAAAATCCAAAAGTGTAAGCAATAAACTTTAAAGGTATTTTTTTTGTTTCATTTGGATCCTTTTGTCTAAGTGATCCAGATGCGGCATTTCTTGGATTAGCAAAATTATCTTTTAATTTATTAAAATCATTTTTATTTATAAACACTTCACCTCTAATATCTATGTCGCTTGGAAAATCATCATTTTTAATTTCTTTAGGGATATCCAAAATAGTTTTTAAATTTTCAGTTATTAGCTCTCCAATATTTCCATCACCTCTGGAAGTCCCTGAAACTAATTTGCCATTTTTATAAGTTAAAGATGCAGAGATTCCATCAATTTTAGGCTCAACACTATATTCTAATGGTATTTTTTCATTAAGATAATTATGAATTTTTTTTTCAAAATTAACTAAATCATCTTCATCAAAAGCATTTGATAGAGATAACATTTGTACTCTGTGTTTTGATTTTAAAAAATTTTTTGAAGGCTTATATCCTGTTGAATTTGAGGGTGATAATTTATTGGAAAGATAATTATATTTTTTTTCTAATTTTAATATTTCATCTTTTAAATCATCAAATTCTTTATCTGACAAAATGGGAGAGCTATCTTCATAATATAATTTATTATGCTTTTGATATTCATTTACTTTAGTTATATAATTTTTTTTAATATTAAATTTATCCATAAAAACTCATTTTAGTAAAAGAGTTCTTTAAATCTTTCCAAAATCGATTTTTGTTTTTCTTCATCCTTTCTTTTTGAAATTGACTTATAATCTTTATTGATAATTTTAAATGAAGCTTTATACCACTCGCTTGATTGATAATTGTATCCTAGCAATGCAGCGTATTTTTTTGCTTCGTCTTCAAGTCCTATTCTGTAGTTAATTTCTACAAGCCTATGTAAAGCTTCTTCAACATATATTGTCGTATCGTAGTTTGTAATAATTTTTTTAAATCTGTTTATAGCAGGTATCCACTTTTCTCTATCTGAATAGTAACTAGCCAAGTACATCTCTTTCGAAGCAAGAATTTCATTTATTAATTCTAATTTAAATTCTGAATCTACGGCAAATTCTGTATTAGGATAATTTTTAATTATTAATTGAAAATATTTTTTAGCTTTAATTATTTCTCCTAAATCTTTTTTTTCATCAACAATTAAATTGTAATGGCAAATTGCTAATAAGTAGTAAGCATAATCTCTTCTCGGATGATTTTTATATTTATCCAAAAATCTTTCTAATTCAATTATTGCATCAGTAAAATACATATCAGAAAAATACGAGTATGCTGCCATTAGGGTTGAACGTGCAGCCCAAATTGATTGTGGATATAAAAGTTCAACTTCATTAAATTTCTTTGCTGCAAATCTAACATCTCCACTATCAAGTTCTTTTATCCCTTCATTGTAAGCTTCGATCATTTGCATTTCTAAGTTTTTTTCTTCAATAATAGAAATCTTTTCTTCTTTTTTCGAACAAGAAGAAAATAAAAAAATTACAACAAGAAAGATAAAAATTTTATGAAAGTTCATTGAAAGAATTTTATCAGAATATTTATAAAATTCTAATTTTTATGCAATAGATTTCAAATATTCACCTTTATTTGCAAATGAATAAGGTAAATTTTTTCCTTTAATTTCTAATAAAGAATAGTTTTCATTATCGCTGAAGATTTTTTTGAGCAGTTTATTAGTTAAATTGTGTCCACCCTGTGAACATAATAGTGAACCAATTATTCTATAACCAGATAAATACAAATCTCCCATACAATCTAAAATTTTGTGATTTACAAACTCCATTTTATTTCTCAATCCATCTTTGTTAACAATCTTATTTTCTTTTACAACTATGGCATTGTCTAAACTTCCGCCTTTTCCTAAACCAAGTTTATTTAGTTTTTCAATATCTTCATATAAACAAAATGTTCTTGAGTTATAAATATCATCAAGTTTGTCTTCATATATATTAACTTTATTTCTCTGTGTATTAATAAAATTATTTTTATATTTTATTTCAAAATCGATCTCTAGAGAAACATTAGATTTATCTATTGAAATGAATTTTTTTCCTTCTTCAATTTCTATTTTTTTATTTATTTTAATGAGTTTAATTGGAACGTCACTTACTTTGTAACCAACTTTTTGAATTAAATTTACAAAATCTTTTGCAGATCCATCTAATATTGGTACTTCTTGAGAGTTTACTTCTACTATTGCATTATCTATGCCTAATCCATAAAATGCTGCCATCAAATGTTCAATTGTTGATACTTTAACTCCATGTTGATTTGATATAGTTGTGCAAAGAGTTGCATCACTTACATTTGAAAAATTAGGTATAATTATATTATTTTTTTTTACATCTACTCTTTTAAATATTATTCCTGAATTTGGCGCTGAAGGTAAAACATTTAAGTCAACTTTACTGCCTGTGTGAACACCGACACCTGAAATAGAAATTTTTTTGGCGATTGTTTTTTGTGATAGTAGCGACATTAATTAGAATATATAAAAAGGGTGGAGTTTTGGTATTCAAGTAATATTACAAGAAAATACAGTTACCTTGAAAAAAAGTTAAAAAAATTTTCAAAAAATCCAATTTTTTTATCGTTTTTACTGATAATTTTCATCAAATTATTTCCGCTTTTATCAAAATTATATCCTGCATTGCAAATTTCTGAGTCATTTTCTTCATAAAAACTTATTTCTTCAAAATTATATTTGTCATCAAGATGAAATGAATTCTTATCAAACAAATTTGATCCATTGCCAGTAAGTATTAAGGAATAATTTAGGCTGTTATTGAAATATTTTAAATGATCAAATTCCTTTAAACTCAAAAAAATAATTTCTTCTACTCTTGCCAGTACTACCTTTTTTAGAAGATCAATTGAAATATTTTTTCCTATAATTTGTTGTATTAACTTTTTTTTTTCTTTGTTCATATTTTGGTCAAAAGAAAATTCAATTTCTGATTTATTAAATGTTTTTTTTATCTTTTCAGATTCTTCAAAAGTTAATTTTAATATTTTTGAGATGTCTTTAGTAATATGGTTGCCGCCAATAGGAATACTATTAAAAAAAACTGGTTTATTTTTATTATAAAAAATTATTGTACTTCTCTCAGATCCAATATCTAAAAATGTAACATTATCTTTTTTACTAAAAAAATTAATATAAGAATAAGATTTTATGTAACTTGAACAATAAAAATTAATAATTTCTAAATTATTTTTTTTAAATATATTTGAAATATTTTCATATATTTTCAAATTTAAGCATAAAAACTTTAACTCAATAATTATTGATTTTGCTTTTTTATCATTCAATATATCTTCATAAAAATCTTTTCCATCAAATATAGATTTTATTTTAATTATATGAATTATTTTATCTTTTAAATAATTATTAAAAATTAATAAATTTGCTTCCTGTAATAATAAAGCATATGTTTCTTTAAGATTTGTTGGTTGGTCAAACTCTTTTTTTATAGACATATCTACAGAATAAAATTGTGAGTGATCAAATAAAACTGTTACATTATTTAAATGTGAAGAAATTTTTTTTTCAGCAATTCTAATTAAATAATTTAATGACTTTGAGTGTTCATCGTAATTTTCTTTTTTTTGAATTTCTTTTGATATAGAGAAAATATTTTTGGAATCTTTATTAAAAACTGCAAGTCTAATTTTCTTTTTACCAAAATCTATTATCGTATGATAATTATTTTTTTTCATTAGTCAGAATTATCTGATTTGCTATTCTTAAATCAATAATTTTTATTAAATTAGAATTTTTATTATTCATAAATCTTTTATAAATCTTTAAAGATCTTTCCAAATTATTTGATGGTAGCATTATTATTAATCCATTTTTTTTTTGCAAATCCCATCTGTTATTTCTAAAAAAAAAATATTTTTCAATCTCATCCAAATTGATTTTTTGTTTTTTTAAAATTTCTTGCAATTGTAAAAATTCATTAATCTTAAATTTTCCAAAAATAATTGGTAAATTTTTTTTGTAAATTATTTGCTTTGAGTTTGTTGTTTTTCCATTTTTTCCAACATAATATTTTTCACCATCAATTAATGTAAGAGCAACAAACTTGGTTTTTTCTAAATAAATATTTATTTCTGAAGGAAATTTTTTTTTTACAATAATATTTTCTAAAAAGTTAAATTTATTTAAACTTTCCACAATTAAGTCTTTTTGTAAAAAAAAAATATTATTTTTTAGTAAAACTCTAAGCTCTTCTTTAACAAGCGTTTCTTCACTTTTGTTTAACCCTTTAATATTTATATTGCTAACGGAGATAATTTCTTTGAAACTTTTAAATAAATTTAAATTAAAAATTGTGCTTAAAAATAAAAATATAAAAATATAAAAATATATTTTTTTTTTATTTATTGATTGATGCATCATCTATAATTTCTTTTATTAATTGATAAAAGCTAATTTTATTATATCTGGCTATTTCTGGAACTAATGAAAGTGATGTCATGCCAGGTTGAGTGTTAACTTCTAAAAGATAAAATTTATTATTATAAAACCTAAAATCGGATCTTGTTACACCTCTACATTTAAGGAGTTTGTGAGCTTTATATGCAATAGAGGTTACTTTATTGTAATTACTTTTACTTATATTAACAGGAATAATATGTTTTGTATTTGCCTTAGGATTATATTTAGCCTCATAATCATAAAACTTTCTTTTTGGCTTTAATTCGATAGCACCTAATTTTTTTTTACCTAAAATTGCAACTTGTATTTCTCTTCCAGCTATAAATTTTTCAATTAGAATTTCTCCATAATTTTTTAGTTTATTTAAATTTTTAAAAAAATTTAATTTATTGCAGATATGTACATTTACACTAGAACCTTCATTTATTGGCTTTATTACAACTGGAAAATTGAATTTTTTTTTAATTTTATTAATGATTTTTTTTTTTTCCAATTTCTTATTAAAAAGAAATTTTAAATATGGTGGTGTTAAAATTTTATTTTTAATAAATATTTTTTTTGATAGCTCTTTATCAATTGCTAAAGAAGAAGATAAAACCCCAGAATGAGTGTATTTTATTTTTTCACTTTCCAATATAGCTTGAATATAACCATCCTCTCCATATCTTCCATGTAAAAGATTTAGAACTAGTTGCGGCTTAAATTTTCTTAAATCTTTTACAAAACTGCCGTTTGGTTCTTTAACCAATATTTTGTAATTTTTATTTTTTTTTAATTCTTTATAAACACTTTTTGCAGTCAACAAGCTTATATCTCTTTCTTTTGAATAACCACCAGCTAAAATCAAAATTTTTTTCATTATTCAACTATTACAATTTCAAGGTCTAAACTAATTCCAGTTTTATCTTTAACCTTATTTTTTACATAATCAATTAATGATTTCATTTCTAGATAGCTTGCATTTTTTTTATTAACAAAAAAATTTAAATGCTTTTCTGAAATTGCAGCATCTCCAAAATTTATATTAGTTGAAACAGAAGCTTTAATTAACTCCCAAACTTTTTTACTTGTTTGATCTTTTGGATTTTTAAAAGTACTTCCACTGGTTTTTAGCCTTGTTGGTTGTGAAGCTTCTTTTTTTTCTTTTAGTTCTTTCATGTAATTTTGGATCTCTGATTTAATTTTTATAGATCCTTTAAATGTTGCGCTTAAAAATATTATATCTTTTGGTAAATCATTTCCTCTATATTTAAAGTTTATTTTGCTTGAGGGTATAGTTTTAATTTGGCCATCAAAATCTATTACTTGTAATGAAATTAAAACATCTTTAAATTCTTTATTAAAACAACCAGAATTCATTCTAATACCACCACCAACAGATCCTGGGATACATGACATAAATTCCAATCCTCCAATATTATTATCTTTTGCAAATTCAGATAATTTTTTTTGAGTTGATGAAGCTCCAGCTATTATCGTATCTTTATTTAAAAGGCTTAAGTTTGAAAAACTTTTTCCTAACTTAATAATTGATCCTTGAAAAGTTTTATCATTGAAAAGTACATTTGAACCAGCACCTAGAGTAAAAATTTTACCTCTATGTGAATATAATTTTAAAAACTCAATTAATTCTTTAAGAGAATTGGGTTTAAAAAAAACTTTAGTTTTTCCACCAATATTAAACCAATTATAATTTTTTATCTCATAATCAAAAAAAACTTCACTTTTAATATTTTTAGAAAATTTTTCTAAATCTTTTATTATCATCAAAAATTACTTTTTAAATTTTTCATCCAGTTTGAAATAGAGCCTGCACCCATACCAATGTATATTTTTTCACCATATGCTGTTTTTTTTAAAGTTTTTTTTAGGTCTTTTTCATCATTTACATTAATTAATTTAACTTTAGAATTTTTAATTATAAGCTTTGCAAATGAAGAATATGAAAAACCTAACTTTATTTTTTCATTCGCTTTATATATCGGGCACAGTAATATTGTATCAGCTTTTTTAAAACATTTTGAAAATTCCACTTTAAGGCTTTTTACTCTAGAAATCCTATGCGGTTGAAAAATACAAATAATCTCTTTTTTATTATAAACCTCTTTTACACCTTCTAACACTGCACTAATTTCAGTCGGATGATGGGCGTAGTCATCGATAAAAATTGAATTATTTTTCTTAAACAAGAAATTGAATCTTCTTTGCACTCCTTTGAAATTAGACAGTCCCTTTTTAATAATTTTTTCTGAAATTCCAATTGAGTATGCAACAGCTACAACCGAAGTAACATTTTTAATATTATGTATTCCTATCAATGGAACTTTGATATTTTTTATAAATTTTTTGTTACCTGGTATATTTATTTTTAAATCAAAGCTTGAAATATCAGTTTTTTGAATGACATTGAGTATCTGAAAATTTGAATTTTTATTAATTCCATAACTGTAGAAGTTTTTATTTTTTGTTTTTTTTATAATTTCTCTAATATTTTTATCATCAATACATAAAAATCCCTTACCTACTGATGGTATTTTTTCAAGAAATTGAGAAAAATTTTTTTTTAAATTATTCAATGACTTATAATAATCTAAATGTTCAGCATCAATATTTGTAACAATAGAATATGTGAATGGGATCTTTAAAAAACTTCCATCAGATTCATCTGACTCAATGATGCACCAATTACTTTTTCCTAGTTTTGCGGAATTTCCAAAAGAATTTAATACACCACCATTAATAATTGTAGGGTCCAATTTAGCTTCTGTAAAAATACTTGAAATTAAAGAAGTTGTAGTAGTTTTTCCATGTGAACCAGTTACAACTATATTTCTCATTAGAGAAACTATATGACCCAACATTTCCCCTCTAGTATATATGGGTAAATTTAATTTTTTTGCATGAGTCAATTCTGGATTATCTGACTTGATTGCTGATGAAATTACTAAAATAGTAGTTTTATCAATATTTTTTTTTTTATGTTTTAAAAATACCTTTATTTTTTTTTCTTCTAATCTTTCAATATTTTTATTTTTTAAAATATCACTACCCTGAACTTTAAAACCCAAACCATTCATTATTAAAGCTAAACCACTCATACCTATTCCACCTATGCCAACAAAATGAATAAGTTCTGTCTTTCCTAAATTAATTTTCATTTATTAGATTAAATAATTTTTTATTTACAATATTCCAAGAGTTTTGGTTAGATATTTTTTCTAAATTTCGTTTTTTTTTAAAATAATCGTTCTTTTCATTAAACAATTGAATTATTCTATTACTAAAATCTTCTTCATCAATGTTATCTTGGTTAATTATCCAGCAGCAATCTATATTCTCATATGCTTTTGCATTATAAAATTGATGATTGTCTTTAGCAAATGGAAAAGGGATTGCTATAAAAGGTATACATAATTGAGAAAGTTCAGAGATTGCAGAAGCACCAGATCTAGTAATTGCTAAATCAAAATTGCCAGAATTTTCAAATAAATTCTCATCAAAATTAAATAAATTATACTTTAAATTATAATTATTATATTCTTTTTCTATCAAACTCCTGTTACTTTTTTCATTAATTTGTTGAAAAATTTCAATATTTAAGTTTTTAGAAATTTTTAAAACTACTCTTGTTAATGTTTCATCAAAAAATTTTGCGCCTTGACTTCCACCAATAATTAAAATTTTTTTTACATCATCAAAACTACTTTTTTTACTTTTATTGATATTATAAATCTTTTTTCTTATAATTGGTTTTATTTCGTATATTTTTTTTGAAAATTTATTAGGGAAAAATTTTAGATTCTTATCATAGCAAATTATTTTACTAGATATTCCAATCATCAACTTATTTGTTCTTCCTAATACTGAGTTTGGTTCAAAAAGGACAAGTTTTATCTTTAAAATCCAAGAAGCAATTGACAAAGGGAAAGACATGTACCCACCCATACTTATTAAAAAATTAATTTTATTTTTTTTTAAATAATTATAAGATTTTACTATTGATATAAAAAATTTGATTAAATTAAATGGAAGCAAATATAATTTTGAAAATAAATTTGGAACTTCTATTAAAGTATAATTGTAACTACTTTTATTTATATATTTAACACCTCTTTTATCTGTAACTATTGATACTTCATAATATTCTTTCAAATGATCGTAGATAGATAATGATGGAATTACATGTCCACCAGATCCTCCCGTGGCTATCAATATTTTTTTCATAATTATTTAATTTTTCTCTTTGTTAAATTTAAAATTATTCCACATATAAATGCTGTACTTATTATAGATGAACCGCCATAACTTAAAAATGGCAGTGTCATACCTGTAGTGGGTAACAATCGAATATTTACTCCAATATGCACAAATGTTTGCAATAAAATTATAGAAATACAGCCAATTAAAATTAATTTAGTTTTATTATCATTTATAAGATTAATTTTCTGAATAACTTTATAGGAAAATATTAAATATGCTAAAATAATACCTATTACTATTATGGCTCCAAATTCCTCAGATATAACTGATACAATATAGTCTGTATGAGCCTCAGGAACTCTAGAATTCAAGGTTCCTTCTCCTATGCCTTTGCCAAAAAAACCACCATTTATTATTGCATCACTTGCTTTTTCTGCTTGATAATTGTTGCCTGAGGAAGAGTCTAAAAAGGATATAAGTCTAACTTTTATATATTCAAATTTTGAAACAAATATCACTAAATAACTAACAATTATGCCAATGGTTAAAAAAATAGCAAAAAATAAAAATATATTTATTCCAGAAACAAATATTAAAGCTAGCCATACCATTGAGATTAATAGAGATTGTCCTAGGTCTGGCTGGTAAATCAAAAGTAATAAAATAGGAAAAATTAAAATTATACTTAAAATGTATTTTAAATATAATTTTCTGTTTTTTAAAGAAAGAAGTAAAGACGTAGTTATTATGAAAAAAGGTTTTAAAATTTCAATTGGTTGAAATCTGGGAAAAAAAAATAAATCTAACCATCGTTTAGATCCTTTTACTTCTACTCCAATAACAGGAACTAAAAGTAAGGTTAAAAAAGAAAAAATAAATAGTAATAATGAAATATTAATTAAAATATTTTGACTCAAAAAAGAAAAAAAAATTAAAATAATTAATCCTAAAAGAATATAAGTAGTATGTTTCAAAAAAAAATAATATGAATTTGTATTTAATTTATCAGATGCAATTAGAGAAGTTGATACTAATGAAAAAAATAAGCCAAGAAAAAATAAGCCAAGTATTATAAATAATAAATATTTATCTATATTTTTCCACCAATCATAAAAACTATCAAAGTAAATATTCATTAATTAATATATTTTTTAATTATTTTGTTAAAATATAAGCCTCTTTGTTCAAAATTTTTAAACTGATCAAATGAAGCGGCTGATGGACTAAATAAAATTATTTTTTTATTATTATTTTTTTTTAAATCTTCAAATACTAACTTTAAGGAAGCATTTAAAGTTTTGCTAACTTTAAAAGGTATTTTTTTTGAAAATATGTTTGAAAAAAATTTGTAATCCTTTCCATATACATAAGCCTTAACTTTTTTAAAATATTTTTTTTCTAAATTTAACTTATCTCCTTTTTTTGCTAAACCTCCAACTATCCAATAAATATTTTCGAAAGATTCTAAAAGAACTTTTGTAGATGATAAACTTGTTGACTTTGAATCATTTATAACCCTAAGATTTTTTTTGTCATAAATTATTTGTTGTCTATAATTTAATTCTTTAAATCTATTTATAGCTTGAAACACTTTTTCAAATTTTATTTTTAAGAACTTTGATAATACTAAAATAAATGAAAGATTTTGAATATTGCTTAAATTATTAAAGTAACTATTTTTTATAAATTTTAAATAATTTAAATATTTTTTATAATTTACAATAATTACTTTAGATCTAATTTTGTTTTTTTTCAGTAGTTGATTTATAAATTTATTTTTACTGTCAACAAACGCATAATCACCTTTAGATTGAGTTTTAATTAATTTAAATTTTGCTTTAGCATAATTTTTAAAATTGCCATGTCTCTCAAGATGATCTGGATATAAATTAAGTATTAATGAATAATTTGATTTAAAAAACTGACTATATTCTAGTTGATATGATGATGCCTCAATAATAAAAATTGTATTATTGTTAAAGTTCTTTTCCTGTAATATTGGAAATCCAATGTTTCCTGTTAATCTTACATCTTTTTTATCTTTTTTTAAGATATCAAATAGTAATTTACATGTAGTTGATTTGCCATTAGTGCCTGTAATTGTGATTTTTTTAATATTTGGATAACTCAGTTGAAAAATATCAAGTTCACTAATTATTTTATTTCTATTTTTAATTAAATAATTGGAAATTTTACAATTTTTTAAATCTATTCCAGGACTTAAAACAATAAAATCAAAAAAACTTTTATTTATTTGATTGTAATTGATTACATTTTTTTTATATTTTTTTGGTATTTTGTTTAATTTATCATCAAAAACTCTACAGATACTTTTTGTGTTTAAAAACTTAAAACAAGCATATCCTGATTTTCCAAATCCATAGATTAAAATTTTTTTTTTGAATAATAAGTTTTGTAGGTCATCCATTATCTTAGTTTTAAAGTTGCCAAACCTATCATGGCTAGAATTATTGATATTATCCAAAATCTTATTACGACAGTTGACTCTGGCCATCCTTTTTTTTCAAAATGATGATGTATTGGTGCCATTTTAAAAATTCTTTTTCCCGTTAATTTAAATGACACAACTTGTGCAATTACTGAAACTGCTTCTAAAACAAATAATCCACCTGTGATTGCTAATACAATTTCATGTTTCGTTATAATTCCAACTGCTCCTAAAGAGCCTCCTAAAGCTAAAGATCCAGTGTCTCCCATAAATATCTTTGCAGGTGGAGCATTAAACCATAAAAATCCTAGACAAGCTCCTATTATAGAGCCACAAAATATAGAAGCTTCACCAACTCCTTTTATATAAGTGATCTGTAAGTATTCTGAAAAAACTATATTACCAGTAACATAACTAATGAATGCAAAACAAGCAGCAACCAAAATTACAGGAACAGTCGCTAAGCCATCTAAACCATCTGTTAGATTTACTGCATTTGAAGATCCTACAATAACAAATAAATAAAAAGGAATAAAAAACCAACCAAGATTAATTACTACATTTTTAAAAAAAGGAAAATATAAATTTTTCAGTTCGTTAGACTCACTAAAAAAATATAAGATAAATATACCTAATGATGCTAATATAATCTGAATTATAATTTTAAATTTTGAAGAAACACCTTTAGAATTATTTTTTTTTTATTTTTTGATAATCATCATAAGCTCCCAACAAACCAAAAGATCCCGCTATGAAAATTAAAAACCAATTGTAAGGATTACCTAGATCTCCCCATAACAAAACTCCAGAAAAAACTCCCAATAATATCATCAAACCACCCATGGTTGGAGTACCTATTTTTTTCACAATATGTTCGCTTGGTCCATCTTCTCTTATTGGATCATGAATCTGTTTTGATGAAAAATAATTAATTAATGGACTACCAACTAAAAAGACCACTATCATTGAAGTAAACATCGATAGTCCGGTTCTTACAGTTAAATATTTAAATACATTAAAAAAGCCAAAAATATCAACTAAATTAGCAAATAAACTATAGAGCACTTAACCTACCTAATTTTAAATTCTTAGTGATAGTATTTAAGCCTGTTGAATTAGATCCCTTAATCATTAAATAGTCACCGTTTCTAATATCTTTAATAAAAAAATTTAAGATATCTTTTTTTGAATATAATATTCTTCCTTTTTTTTGTGGTTTAATTTTGTTAAATGTATCAATAATTCTTTTTCCGTAGACATAAACCTCATTAATATCAGATTTATTAACAATTTTTGCTACATCAATATGTAATTTTTTTGAGTATTTTCCTAACTCTAACATATCTCCCAATAAAATTATTTTTTTTTTCAATTTGGTATCTAAATTGTTAAATTTATTGATCGCAAATTCTAACGATGAAGGATTAGAATTATAACTTTCATCTATAAGATGTATTTTTTTATTTTTTAATTTAACAAGATTTTGGTCACCTCTTCCTTCGGTAACATCATAATTATAAAAAAATTTCTCATTTAAGGTATCTAGGTCAAAATAATTTGAAATTACAGCTAAACAAGCTAATAAGTTATAATTAAAATTCTGTAATTTCTTATTAATTAAAAATTTTAACTCTTTATTTTCAAAACTAATAAAAATATAAGTTTTTTTCTTTATTTTCTTAATTTTTTTTAACACTATGTTTGGTTTATTTTTTTTACCAAAAGAAATAACTTTTAATTTTTTTTTTTAAGGCTTTTGATTTAAAAAATTTAAAGAATCTATCATCTGCATTAAGAATTAAAGTTCCATTCTCTGAAATATTATCAATAATTTCAGATTTTGCTTTTGCAATACCTTTTAAATTTTTAAAATTTTTAATATGAGCATAGGAGATATTTGTGATTACTCCAATATTAGGTTTTACAATTTTTGTAAGATAGTCAATTTCGCCACTTTTATTCATTCCAACTTCAAACACACCAATTTTATTTTTTTTATTTATGTTAAATAAAGAAATAGGAACTCCATATTTATTATTATAAGATTTTACAGAGCATGATGTAGAACAAAATTTATTTAAATACTTCCCCAACATTTCTTTTAATGAAGTTTTTCCGGATGATCCAGTGATTCCTATTGATGAGATATCAGATGTTATTCTAATAAGATGAGAGCATTCTGATAAAAATTTCAATGAATTTTTTATTTTTATTTTTCTTTTATTTTTTTTTTCCATATTTTTTATCAACTATTGCAAGAGAAGCGCCTTTTTTTAAAGCATGATCTGCAAATTTATTTCCATCAATATTTTTTCCTTTTAAGCCAAAAAAAACATCATTTTTTTTTATTTCTCTAGAATTAATTGATGCACGATCAATCTTTAAATTACCCTTTAAATTTTTTGTTAAAATTTCCTCAAAAATGTTTGATTTCCAACTTTTTTTTAAAGATTTATTTTTTTTTTTTATATTTTTGATTATGCATTCCCTGTCAGAAAAGTATTTTTTTGTTTTATATTCTTGATAAGTCTCATGTCCTCTTCCAGCTACAACCACTATCTCATCAGATTTTATATTTAAAATTGCTTTTTTTATTGCGAGATTTCTAGACGGAATTTCAAATAATTTTTTTTTTAAAATATTAGATTTAATATCATTTCTTATTTTTTTTGGATCCTCTTTCCTTGGGTTATCATCTGTTAAATAAACTTTGTCACAATACTTATTTGCAATTTTACCCATTATTTTTCTTTTTGGCCTGTCCCTTTCTCCCCCACAACCAAAAACTAAATTTATTTTTCTTAAATTAAATTGTTCTTTAATATTGGTTAAACAAATTTCTAATGCTTCTGGGGTATGCGCATAATCCAAAATAACAATAGAATTATTATTTAAATTTCCTATTTTTTCTAGCCTTCCAGGAACTGATTTTAGTTTAATCAAAGATTTTGCTATTTTTTTTAGTGATAGATTGCTTTTATATGCCGCCAAAATTGCCATTATGAGATTTTTAATTTGAATTTTTCCAATAAGCATTGTTGAGAAAGAATAGATATTATTATTGAATAAAAACTTAACTTTCTGCTCAGAGCCTAAAAATTTATGACTCACAATTTTTAAGTCTGCATTTTTATTGCCTACAATAAAACTCTTAAGATTTCTTGTTTTTGAAATTTTTTTTAATTTTGTAGAAACATTTGAAGTATTATCATAAATAATATTAGAATTTTTCTTTAATAATTTTTTAAATAAAATTAATTTTGAATTTAAATAATTTTTGAAAGTTTTATGATAATCAAGATGATCTCTACTAATGTTTGTAAAAATGCCAGTATTAAATTTAAGACCATCTAATCTATGTTGTTTTAGACCGTGACTAGATGCTTCTAAAATTACATTATTAATTTTTTTTTTTTTCAAAATTGTTAAAAATTTATTTAGATAAATTGGATCAAAAGTAGTATTTGAAAAAAAATTTTTGTAACTAATGCCGTATACACCTAAAGTGCCTAAAGATGCAGATTTTATATTATTTAGTTTAAGTATTTGATAATAAAAATTCGCAATTGATGATTTTCCATTTGTTCCTGTCACTGCAATTAAATTATTTGGTTTTTGTATATTTAATTTTGAACTAAATTCTGCGAGAAGTTTTCTTGGATTTCTTTCATAAATATATAATATATTATTATCAAATTTTTCTTTAGTTTTTTGAGATATAATTATTTTTGCTCCATTTTTAATAGCTTCATTAATAAATTTATTACCATCAACTTTATTTCCTGATATAGCAAAAAAGATATAATTATTTTTTACTTTTTTTGAATTAAAAGCTATTCCTTTAAACTTAATTTTTGAATATTTTTTGTTTAAATTTGGAAAATAATGTTTAAGAAACATAGTTCACGCTCTTAATATTTTGTGGCTAAAATTGGTCCAATTTTTTCAATAATTTGTCCTGTAATCCAAACAGTAGTCCATCCAGAAGTATTTCTCCAATTACCTTTATATGGATTTCTTCCATCTCGATAATGATATACGAATTCTTTGTTTGCTTTTGGTTCATCTAACATTACAGCTAATACAAATTTTGGATTAGATGTTGGAAAAACTGATGCAAATGTATTTACTTTTTTTTTAGAATATCCACCTTTTTCTGGTTGATCTGCAGTACCAGTTTTTCCTCCAATTGAATATCCTTTTACATCTGCAAAACCTGCGGTTCCTTCTTTTGTCGATACTATCTTTCTTAAAATAGGATTAATACTACTTGATAGATTTTCATCTAATATTCTAATTTTTTTAATCTTAATTTGATCATAAATTAATGATGGGTTAACCTCAAAACCTCCATTTGAAATAATTGAATATCCTTTTGCAATTTGCAACAAAGTAGTCGCTATTCCGTGACCAAAAGCAACTGTTGCTAACTTGCATTTTCCCCATTTACCTAGCTGAGTTTGTCCTACTTCTTGTATATCAAAGTTAATATTTGTTAGTATACCAATTAATGTTAAAAAATTTTTATAATTTTCAATACCAACTTTTTGAGCAATTCTTACTGAACCAATATTTCCCGATCTAATTAAAATTTCTTCAGCTGTAAGATCTGAAGGTATTTTATCATCGTACTCTGATATAGTATTACGACCACAAGTAATTCTTTTTTTTAAATCTTTAAATTCAGTATCAGTTTTAATAATTTTATAATTTAATCCTGCTGCTAAAGCAAAAGTTTTAAAAACAGACCCAAACTCATATACACCTTTAGTTGCCCTATTTATAAATTTACTATCACTTATTTTTTTTCTTTTATTTAAATTAAAATCTGGAAGAGATACTAATGATAAAATATTTCCATTGTTTATATCCATTAGTATTGCTGCGCTACCTATATTATTAAAAATACTTTCAGACTTTATCAACTCTTCACGTATTAGGTATTGAAGATCAGTATCTAGAGTAACTTTTAAAGGCTCACGTGAAGTTCTTAATTCATAATCAAAAGTTTTTTCAAGACCAGAAATTCCATTATTATCGTTATCTATTTGACCAATAACATGGCTAAACAAATTTCCATTAGGATAAACTCTTGCAATACTATCCTCTTGGATAAATGATTTATCTCCTAAAAGTAGGATTTGATCTAATTTTTCTGGTTGAATTTTCTTTTTTACATAAAAAAAATTTTTTCCATAAATTTTTTTTTTGAAGTTTTTTTCAGGAAAAAGCATTTTTAAAGAAATTAAAAGTTTTTCTTTATCGATTACTAAATTTGGATTTATACCTATATTTGTTATTGGCACACTTTTTGCCAATATATTTCCATCTTTGTCAATTATACTAGATCTAAAATTTTTTTTTTTGTAAATTTTTTTAATTTCTGGTTTAGTTTGTAAACTTAACAAAACAACTTTTGATGAAAAAATAATTGCAATAACAAAAAAAATAAAAAATATAAATGCTATTCTTTCAAATGATATTTTAAGGTAAGATTTATTCTCATCATATGAAAAATTTCTATTATTTTCGCTAAAACTGTCCTTTTGTTCATTAAATTCACTCATTATTATTTAAACTTTTAATTTGTAAATATTCATCCTTAATTTCAATCCAATTTAGATTTTCTATATTTTTTTGAATCAAATTGTCATCAAAATAAAGTTGCTGGTATTCCATTAACTTTTTTGGTGAAGTTAAAATATTATAATCAAGCAAAACTAATTCATGTCTATCTTCAAGAATTCTTATATTTTCTTTTATTTCAAAAATTTTTTTATCAAGTTTTTTTGTTGAGTTCTTTGTTATTGTAGTTGCAATAATTAAAAAAATAACAGGAATAAAAAAACTTAACTTTTTCATTTATCAAATTTTAGATTTTCAACATCTGTGAGAAATTTGAATTTTTTTACAAAATCATCAAACTCACAATTTTTATTTATTTTTATTGCATATCTTAATTTTGCAGATCTAGATGGTGGATTTTTTTTTAACTCATTAAAGTCAGGAACTATTGGCTTTTTTTGTTTTAATTCAAAATATTTAATTTTTTTATTTTTATCAGGGATATATCTAGATGAATTTTGATTTTCTGAATAGTTTTTAAAAAAAAACTTAACAATCTTGTCTTCTAAAGAATGAAAAGTAACAACCGCTATAACTCCGCCTATTGGAAGTAAATTATATGCATTTATTAAACCGCTCATTAATTCGCCAACTTCCTTATTGACAAACATTCGCAAAGCCTGAAAAACTTTGGTAGAATTATTTATTTTTGAATTATTATATTTTTTAACACTTTCAATTATTCTTGTTAAATCTTCAGTTTTAATATTTTTTATTTTTCTTAATTCTATAATTTTTTTAACTATTTTTTTTGAAAAATTTTCTTCACCAAAAACTTTAAATATCTTAATTAAGTTTTTTTCACTCATTCTTGAAATTACATCATTTGCTGAAAAGTCATTAATTCCCATTTTCATATTAAGTGTACCTTTGCTATGAAAAGATAAACCTTTACTTAGATTTTTAATTTGACTAGAAGAATAACCCAAATCAAAAATAATACCTCTTAAATCATTATTTTTAATTTTTATATTATTTATTTGGGAAAATTTAGAATTATAAAATTCAAATCGATTTTTATATTTTTTTTTAAAATTTTTTGAAAAATATATAACATCAATATCTCTATCAATTGCTAATACTTTATTATTTTTATGTTCTAAAATTTTTTTTGAATAACCACCTTGTCCAAAAGTACAGTCAATAAATGTGCCACCATAAAGAGGGGAAATAATGCTAATTAATTCTTTTAGCAAAACTGGAAAATGTTTGTTTTCCAGGTTTATGGTGGCTTTCATTTATTTTTTTGAAGACCATTAATTTTTTTGTCTTCTCAAAAATGCAGGAATTTCTAATTCATCTTCTTCTTCTTTATCGGATATCTCTGAAGAAAGAAAAGAATTCTCATTTTTTTCATTATGTTCTCCACTAGAATTAAATAATTCAGGGGTTTCTTCTTCATGAAATTCGAAATTCTCTAAACCGTTAGAAGTTGAAGTCTCATTGGTTTCTTCTTTTTTTTCATCTAATATTTCATTATCAGAATTAACAATTTCGCTTTGATTTTCCGTCTCCTGGATAATATTTGAAGAATTGTTTGTTTCTTCTACTTCACTCATATGAGAAGACTCTTGACTTTCTGACTTAACTTCATCTTCTATTTTTAATGCATTTGCTCCATTTGTAATAATTGAGTTATTTGGACTTGAAAAAGTAAAAGATTGGGTTGAGCCAGTATTAGAAAAGTCAGAATATCCTGGATTTCTATTTTGGATTCTATGAACCATATTTATTACAGATTTTGGTTCAGGTTGTTGACCGTCTAAAGAAGTAGCAACTATTGATACTCTCATTAATCCATCAAGATTTTCATCTGTAATTGCTCCAATTATAAGTTCTGCATCTGGATCAACCTCTGCTCTAACCTTGTTAACTGCTTCATCAACCTCAAAAAGTTTAAGATCTTTTCCACCTGTTATATTAACTAATAATCCTTTTGCACCTTTCAAAGTATAATCATCGATAAGGGGATTGTTGATTGCCATTTCAGCTGCTTTTACAGATCTTCCTTCTCCTTCGGCTTGACCTGTTCCCATCATAGCTTTGCCCATAGAACTCATTACAGTTTCTACATCAGCAAAATCTAGATTTATTAAACCTGGTCTAACCATTAAATCAGTTATGCTCTGAACACCATGAAGAAGAACATCATTTGATAACTCAAAAGACTCTTCAAAAGTTGTCTGTTCACTTGCAATTTTAAATAAATTTTGGTTAGGAACTACTATAATGGTATCAACATGTTTTCTTAATTCCTCTAAACCTTGTTGTGCTTTTCTCATTCTTGAAGGACCTTCGTACAAAAAAGGGAGAGTAATAACGCCAACAGTTAAAATATTTAATTCTTTGGCTGCACGGGCAATTACATGTGCTGCACCCGTTCCTGTTCCACCTCCCATTCCAGCGGTTATGAATACCATATTGGCACCTTGCAATACATTAACTATATCATTTAGTGATTCATCAGCTGCTGCTTCACCTATATCTAATTTTGCTCCAGCACCTAAACCTTTTGTAAGATTTAAACCCATTTGAATCTTTGCTTGTGCTTTACTTAATCTTAAATCTTGCGCGTCAGTATTTACTGCAATAAATTCGACTCCTTGAAGTCCTGCCTCTATCATGCCATTTATTGCATTACCTCCTGCTCCTCCAACTCCAAGAACCAAAATTCTTGGTTTCAACTCTTTAATATCTGGCGTTTTAAAGTTAATAGTCATTTATCCCCCTTTTAGTTATTAAATTGACGCTCCCATTTAAGGCTAGCTCTGTGAATATTTGATTTCTTCCTTGCAGTTACCCTAAATTTTTCAAATGTTGTTGGTTCCCATATTTGAAAGGTTTTTCCTTGTCCAACAAATAACATGCTATTTTTTATTTTTGCATGTTTTAATAATTTTTCTGTAAGTAAAATTCTACCTTCTCTATCAAACTGTAAATTAATACTTTCTGATAGTATTGATGTAGAAAAATAATCCTTTTTTTCATCAAAAGGGTTCAATGAATCTATTGCATTAGAAATTTTTTCTATTCTATCTTGAGACCATGCTTCTATTGAATTGTTGTTGAATGAAGGAAAACAAATTATTCCATTATAACCTAAATTTGAAAGGTAAGATCTGAAACTAGCAGGCACTGACACCCTTCCTTTTTTGTCTAATTTGTTTTCGTAAGTTGATAAAAACATAATCCATATATTCCCATTTTGGGATTTTATGGGATATTATGGGTTTTATTACCTATCGTCAATATGTAATTTAATTAAATTTATTCTTATTTTGTTCTAATTATCTTTGTGAATAATCAGTTTTAATTATTTAATAAAATTTTGTTTTCAGTTTTGAGGATAATTAGAAAGCCAGACAAACTATAAGCCGGGTTCTGTCATTTAAACTTATCATTTATCTAGACCTTAAATCACTTTAAGGTTCAAGCAACTAACCCTGATGAC
>MDSW01221298.1_pt1 | contig 29034 bp, 12 predicted proteins | sample 811171 | NCBI WGS metagenome assembly MDSW01 (sample SAMN05326641, study PRJNA326480) | marine metagenome | isolation source: seawater | place: Atlantic Ocean: North West | collected 2012 | reverse complement strand
GTCGCCGCGGCGCCGTTCTTCTTCCACTCTTGCGGTTTCGGCGTCGAGGGCGTCTCGGTCGCCGCGGCGTCGTTCTTCTTCCACTCTTGCGGTTTCGGCGTCGAGGGCGTCTCGGTCGTCTCGGTCGCCGCCGCTTCATTCTTCTTCCACTCCTGCGGCTTCGGCGTCACGGGCGTCTCGGGCGTCTCAGTCGCCGCGGCGTCGTTCTTCTTCCACTCTTGCGGTTTCGGCGTCGAGGGCGTCTCGGTCGTCTCGGGCGTCGAGGTCGCCTCCGCGCCGGGTTCCTGGGTGTTTTTGGAGTCGAGGAGGCGTCTCCTCCGCGCGAACTCGGCGGCGGCGGACGGCGCGTCCGCGTCCAAATCGGGCCCGGGCGAAGGTTCCGGCCCGACGTCGACGCCGCCCGCGTCGTCCGGGGCGGACGAGGGCTCGTACGCGGCGTCGTACGCCGCCGCGTCGAAGTAGTCCTCCGCCTCGGGCCCCGGCGCCGCCTCCGGCCCCGGCGCGGGCGCGGCCACCTCCGCCGGCGCCTCTTCGTAGTTCAGGTCGAAGTCCATGTACCCAGTCTCCTCCCAGTCCTCGGGCCACGTCGCGCCGAGCGCGGGGACCGCCGCGGGGGCAAACGCGACCGCGTCGTCGTCGGAAGGCTCGGGGCCCGGCGCCGCCGCGAACTCCTCCGGCGCGAACTCCGGCGCATCCGCCGCCGCTTCCTCCGGCGCCTCCGCCGGCACCTCCGCCGGCGCTTCCGCCGCCTCCTCGGGCGCTTCCGCCGCCTCCGCCGGCGCTTCCGCCGCCTCCTCCTCGATCTCGCCCTCCGACGCTTCCGCGGCGGCGCCGAAGCCGCACGACGCGTCCGCGAGCGCGTCCGGGGACATGAACGTCTCGATGGACTGTCCTCCCCAGCTCGCGTCGACGAGGCCCACGGGCACGGCGCCCTCGAAGTGGCGGTAGAGCCTCCTTCCGAAGAAGTAGCACGTCGCGCTGAACCACCCGAGCTCGACGCCGCCGCCGTACGGGTCCCCGGGCACGGGCGTCGCCGCGGTCGAGGGGTAAAACGCCGCGGGCTGCGACACCGCCCACACCGACGCGTCGTACGGGAACGACGTCGCGTACGGCGCGACGTCCTCCGCGGGCGCCGCGGCGCTGTTGAGCTTCACCGTCGCCAGCCGCAAGCCCGGGTAGTTTGCCGAGTCCGCGATCTCGGCGGCGGCGTCGAACACGCCGGAGACGGAGAACTGCATGTTGCTCTGCCCGCCGCACAGCCACACCTCGCCGAAGGCGACATTTTCGAACGCGCGGAACCCGCCGGAGCTGGACGAGACGCGCATCGTCAAACCGCCCATCGCGGGAACGGGGGGGAGAGAAACCTTCCAGTTGCCCCACCCGTCCGCCGTCGCCGACGCGGTGGCGACGACGCCGCCGAGATCCGAGTCGGGGGAAGAGGAGGAGGATTCGGAGGGGGAGGATGCGTCTTCGGACTCGACGTCCAGCTCTTCGTCGGCGGAGCGGCGACGCGTCGGCGACGATTTTGATCTTCGTCGGGACGACGCCTTCCTCCCCTTCGTCGTCTCGGCGGGCGGCTCCGTCTGGTCGTCGTCGACCTCCGCCTCGCCCACCTCGACCACGTCCTCCTCCGCGCGGGTACTTTCCACCGCGCGCTCGACCTCCTTCATGGCCTGCTTCGCCGCCGCGACCGCCTCGGCCTCGGCGATCTCCGCCTTCTCGGCTTCCATCTCGGCTTCCTTCTCGGCTTCCTTCGCGGCTTCCTTCTCCGCCTCCGCCCTGGACTTCTCCGCCTCCGCCTCGGACTTCTCCGCCTCCGCCCTGGACACCTCCTCGGCGGCGCGAGCCATCGCCGCCCTGCGCGCCTCCACGCGGTCGCGGTGCTTCCAGTCGCGACGCCACTCGCGCATGCGGGAGGCCGCTCGGTTGCTGGATTTGGCGCGCCCGAGGGACGAGGAGGAGGAGGAGGAGGAGGAGGTGTCCGCCTGGGCATCCGCCGAGGCGACGGCGCCCGCCCCGGCGACGATCTCCACCGTCACCGTCTCGTGGGGCGCGGCCCAACCCCACACGACCGCCTGCGCGGGCGCGCGCTGCAGGACCATGTTGGACCCGATGAACGTGGGGAGGCGGAGGGTTCCCGCGCCGAGGGACGCGCGCGAGGTCGGCGAGGGCTCGGAAGCGACCGAGCCCGCGCGGAACGACGCGAAGGCGAAGACGCACAGGGCGAATATAACACCCGTCGCCGTGAGGACGACGACGCGACTCGAGCCACCGGCGCGAGCGCCGCGTCGGCGCGAGATGAGCGGACTCATCTCGTCGGCCGCGAGCGATGAGGCGCCCGTCGCCGCCGCGTGCGCGCGCATTCCGTCTTCGGGCCGGTCACACCAGGCGCCGGCGCTTCTGCGCGACCCCACGACGAGCGGCCGATCGACAGCATGGAGAGGTGTTTGGAGAGCACCCGCGTGTGTAGATCCACTCACTCGAGACGACGAGCCGACCGAAGGTCGCACGTTTCGCCTCTCTCGCGTGCCAAACGTTTTGAACCCGCCGCGCTTGCCCCGGCGCCCGCGCACTTCTCGCGCTCACCGCCGCGCCCGAGAGCGGCTCGGCGCATCGACACGTCTCGTTTGATGGAAGATAAGCCCTACACGTTGTGCGTGCTCGCGTTCCCGCCTCTCTCGAGCGCGTCCGGACGCGAGGGAACCGGCGCTGACGCTCGATCGCCCCCCGCTTCCCTTTTCCCTCGCCCCCACGCGCAGCACGACCACGGTGCCCTACGACACGGCTGCGGACGCGGAGGCCGTGCGCGCGACGCTGTCCGTCGATAACGAGCTCCAGCCCGACAAGGTCACGAAGCGACTCAGGGTCGAGGGCGTCAACCTCGTGGCGTGCGTTCCCCGCCCTCCCGTCCCCTCCCGGCGCCCTCGAGGGGAAACGAACAACGCGCGCGCGCGCGCATTCTCGTCGCGATCGCGCCCGGCTTCCTCGAGGACGCCTCGCTTCGTTCGCTCGTCTTCCCCTCACCCGACGCTCACACCCGCCGCTCCCCCCCCCGCGTCCCCCCGCGTCTCAGTGACTTCGCGGCGACGGAGCCCCGCCTCCTTCGCGCCGCCGTCGCCGCGTTCCTCGACCTCCTGAACCTCTCCACGCGCACCCTCGAGCAGTTCGGGTCCGTCCCCGCCGCCGCGTAGATCGATCGCGTCGCGCGATGGATCGCTACCACATCTACGAGGCGATCGGCCGGGGGAAGCACTCGGTCGTGTACAAGGGCCGTCGGAAGAAGACGATCCAGTACTACGCCATCAAGTCTGTGGACAAGTCCCAGCGCCAGCGCGTGCTTCAGGAGGTGCAGGTTTTGCGCGCGACGTCGCACCCGGGCGTCCTGCGCTTCCACGCGTGGTACGAGACGCAGAACCACCTGTGGTTGATCCTGGAGTACTGCGTCGGCGGCGATTTGCTCGGCGTCTTGAAACAGGACGTCGCGCTCCCCGAGGCGAGCGTCGCGCGGTTCGCGGCGGACCTCTGCGAGTCCCTTCGCGTCGTGCACGCCGCGGGGACGCTTCACTGCGACTTGAAGCCGAGCAACGTCCTTATGGACGAGGACGGCAGGCTCAAGCTGTGCGGGTTCGGTCTGGCGCGAAAGGTGGCGGACGTCTCCGCGTCGAGGACGAACGCCTCGAACGCGACGCCGAGCGCCTTAGCCAGGCGCGGGACGCCGTGCTACATGGCGCCGGAGCTCTTCGAGGAGGGCGGGTCGCACTCGTTCGCGTCGGACCTGTACGCGTTTGGGTGCGTGCTGTACGAGCTCGCCGCGGGGAAGCCGCCGTTCGTGTCCGCCTCGCTCGCCGAGCTCATGGAGATGATCCTCACCGAGGACCCGCCGCCGATCGAACGCGAGGGCGGGAAGCTCGCGCCGCTCAGCGACGCGTTCGAGGACCTCGTCTTCGCGCTCCTCCGCAAAGACCCGACGCGACGCGCGACGTGGGCGGAGATTTTCGCGCACCCGTTTTGGCGGTCCGCCGCCGTCCCCGCGGACGTCGCCGAGAGCGTCGCGGCGCTGGCGAACACAGCGACGCCGCTCCCGCGTCAGCCCGCGTTCGAGGCGCGCGCGAGGGAGAGGGCGAGGCTCGAGTCCCCGGAGCGACCGGCGAGTCCGGCGCGGACGCGGGAGGAGAGACCGAACCGCGAGAAGCCGCGCGCGGACGCCGGGGCGCTCGACGCGGACGCGACGCGAGACTTCGAAGGCGCCGATTCGCGCGCGACCCGTTCGCCGGCGACGACCCGCGCCGCCCTGAAGCCGGCGAACGGGTCGAGCGCGTCGCGAACGCACGCGCCATCGGCTCGGTCGAAGGAAGTCACTCGGCTCTCCCTCGCGGCGAGGGCGAACCTCGAGCGGGAGGAGGGGGCGGGGTACGCGAGGGAGGCGGCGCGCGAGGCGGCCTTCGACCGAGACGCTTCGCCGTCGCCGAAGCGGTCCGCGGATAAGGCGCGCGCGGATAAGGCGGGGGACGTCTCGCTCGCGGACGCGGACGCCGAGCTCAACTTCGCGGAGGCGGCGGACGAGCCGAGCGGGAAGAGTTCTTCGGCGCGCCCGCTCAGCGGCGGCGGGTTGGCCGACGGCGACGCGCCCGTGGCGACGGAGGCGGACGCGGTCGGGCGAGAGACCGCCGCCGACCAGAGGGAGAACTCGTTCGCGCAGGACCCCGGCGCGGCGGCGGGCGCGGCGGCGGCGGCGGCGGAGCGCGACTCGGAGGAGGCGCTCGAGCGCGCGGCGGAGGCGGAGGCGAGGAGGGCGACGCGCGCGAAGGCGGAGGAGGAGCGGCGAAGCGCCGAGAAAGCGCCGAGGAAAGCCGAGGAAAAGGTGGACGCGAAAGGTGGGCTCGCTCGAGGAGGCGCTTCGGCGGTTTCGGCTCGGGGGGGCGCGGGTCGTCCCCACGCCGCGGATGACTCCGACGACCCGCCCCCCGGCGTCTCCGCGGCGGAGGCGCGCGAGCTCTTCGCGCTCGCCGCGCACCCCACGGACACGCAGGTGAAGCCGATCGTTCTGAACCGTCGGATCGAGTCGGTTCCCGAGGCGCACTTCGACGCGGCGGCGTTGCCCTTCGAGGCGCTCGCCATCTCCGACGTCCTGGCCGCGCCGCAGCCGGAGCTCGAGGCGTTCCTCACGCGCGTCTACCGCAGCGTCGCGCACAGCTCCCCCGTGAACGAGAAGGTGAACACCCTGGCGTACTTCGAGACGCTGTGCTGCGACACCGCCGCCGCCAACGTCCTGATCAACTCGTCGCTCATGACGCTCTTCGTCCGCATGCTCAGGGCGTCCAAGGCGCCCGCGCTGCGCATCCGGCTCACGAGCGCGATGGGCCTCCTACTCAGGCACGCGACGTACATCACGGACGAGCTCGCGGCGTCGGGGATCGTGATCGTGCTGACGGAGTGCCTGAGGGATAAGAACGAACGCGTCAGGCGCCGAGCGATGGCGACGCTCGGGGAGCTCCTCTTCTACATCGCCACGCAGCAGCACGAGGCGGCGCGCCAGCGCGAGGCGGCGTCCTCTTCCGCCGAGGGGGGGGCGATCCCGAACGCCGCCCCGCACAACGGCGAACCTCCTCCTCCCTCGGCTTGGCAGATCCCCGCGTCGACCGTGGGCACGGTGACGCGCATGCTCCGCCAGGGCGAGGACGAGATCGCGCAGCACTACGCGGTGAAGACGATGGAAAACATCGCGAGCCACGGCGGGGAGTGGGCGAGCCGATTCTGCGGCCCCGAGACGGTGTCCAGCCTGGTCGCCATCGCGCGCGCCGCGAGCTCCGAGCAGCTGAGAGGCACCGCGGCGAGCACGCTCGCGCGCGCGTGCCGCGCCTCCCCCGAGGCGCTCCGGACGACGATGGAGAAGCACGGCGTCAAGGCGCTCGCCGGTATGCTCCGCGACCCGAGTCAACGCGCGCAGCAGGCGGCGCTCGACGTGTTGATTCGCGGCCTCGCCGACGCGGGCGCGAGGGACCGCGCGAGCCTCGGCGGGCCCGAGGACCAGCTCACGCGCGAGCTCCTCCCCGCGCTCGTCGCCGCGCTGGACCGCGGCGCGTCGGCGGCGCGGGGGAAATCGGCGCTGGTCCTCGCGGCGCTATTCCGCGTCGACCACCGGTGGATGCTCGCCGCGTGCGCGGGCACCAAGACGCTCGCGCTGCTCGACCGCGAGCTCGCGCGCGAGAAGGACGAGTTCGTCAGGAGGTGCGTCGCCAAGCTCGTGGACGTGCTCGCGAGCGTCGCGCCGAAGGTTCGGCGAGCGGCGCTGCGCGAGATCGAGACCCTCGCGGCGACCCACGCCGGGACGAGCGAGGGTGTGGGGTCGAGACGAACCTCGCTCGCCTCGGCCGCGGGGTCGAGGCGAACCTCGCTCGCCTCGGCGCGCCGTCGCGCCGTGGACGCGAGGAGCGTCTCGGCGGTGTTCCAGGCGCTGATCCAACTCCTCGGCGCGAACGCGACGCGGCCGCTCGTCGTCGCCGACGCGGGGTTCCTCGCCGACGTCGCCGCGTTCCTCCGCGTGGCGTCCGGGTCGGACGTCCCCGGCGAACCCCGCGACGAACACGCCGACGCGCGGGGGACGACGGGGTTTAGGACGGGCTCGGGGTCCACCCCCGGGCGGTCCGACGGCGCGGCGGAGAAGGCGCCTTTCCCCGGGAGCGAGGAGTACCGCGGGGGCGTCTTGGCTCTGCTCGAGGCGCTCTCGCGGTGCGCGCCGTCGCTCCTGGCGGTTCCCGAGGCGGTCGCGGGGGACCTCCTCCCCGCGCTCGCGGAGACGCTCGCGAAGACGGACGGGAGCGCGGACTCGAGGTTCCTCGCGCTGAAACTCGCGTGCGACGCCGCGACGCCTCTGCTGTTGGAGAAGCGCGCCGAGAAGGCGGACGGGGCGCTCGCTTCGGCTCGCGAGACGACCCTCGGGCTGATGAAATCGTCGCTCCTGCCGCTGTGCCCGCGGCTTCTGCGGGACGAGGACCCGATCCCTCTGTACGCGCTGAAGCTTTTGGGCGGCGCGGTGGAGGCGGACGAGGGGGCGGTTTCGGCGGTGGCGGCGCTGGGCTTGGCGCCGGCGTTTTTCGAGTTTCTCTCGCTCGAGCACACCAACAACAACGTGCACAACGTCCGCCTGTGCCTCGCCCTGGCGAGTTCGGACGCGGTGCCCGTGGAGAAGCTCCGCGAGTACGGCGCGGGGGGGAAGGTCGCGGCGGTGCTCAGGTACGCGCACGAGAACGCGGTGGAGCCCTTCCTGGAGCCCGCGCTGGAGATGTGTCGCGCGGTGCTGCGGCGCGCGTTCCGCGCCAAGGGCGAGGACGGAGGGCGAGGCGGGGAGGCGCTCGGGGCGGCGTTGGAGTGCGCGGCGCCGCTCGTGGAGCTCGCGCCGACGCTCCTCGAGCGCGCGTGCGTCTCGGAGAGCGACGGTCTGAGCGGTGGGGGCGCCGCGAGGCTCGCCGCGGAAGCCTTGGCGCTGGCGACGGAGCTCCTCCCCGAGGAGACGGGCACGGCGGTGTTCCGCCCAGACGCGCGCCTCGCCGAGCGCGTCGACGCCATGGGCACCGTCGCCGCGCTCGCGAACGACCAGCGCGGGTTCGCGGAGCTCGGGAGCGTCCCGGGGTGGTCGGCCGTGAGCCGATCGTACGAACGGAGAGGCGCGCGCGACGCGGAGGACGGGGAGGCGTCGCCGCGGCGGTGCGCGGCGTCGGCGCAGAGGATCGCGCTCGAGGCGGTGAGCGCCGCGAGCCGAGCGCCGGGGCTGACGCTCGGGAGGGAAGACGCGCACGTCGTCGACGCGGAGGCGGCGCTCAGGAGGCTCGCGAGGGGGGAGCCGAACCGGTGCCTCGCGGACGCCGCCGCGGAAGCAGCAGACGGCGTGAGGAGGCTCTTGGCCAGGCGAGCGGCGAGGTGATGACGATGCCGTGAGGCGAGGACGACGGATCCAGACGATCGGAGCGACGCGAATAGTGTAGTCGTCTTGCAACCACGTGCTGGGTCATGAACATTTCTAAACAACCGTCATCGGCACTCGAACCCATCACTCTCGTCACTCCGCGTGCGCGCGGGGTCGATGTCCAGCCCCCACCGCGCGGTCCTGGTGGACGGGGTGGAGGTGGAGGGGGACTGGCCTCGGCCGGTGTCTCCTCCCGGCCCGCCCGGGGCGGAGGCGCGCGCGGTGGAGGCTCGGCGCGCGGAGCGCGCGACGCGCTTCGGCGCGACCCTTCGCCCGGAGGACGTGCGCGTGCTTCACGAGGACGCGGACGCGGGCGTGCTCGTCGTGCTCAAGCCCGCGGGGGCGTACGTCGAGGACGTGCACGAGGCGCTGCGTCGTTCGCGAGCGGACGCGACCCTGACCCTCCCGCACCGACTCGACAGGGACACGTCGGGGTGCCTCGCCCTCGCGACGACGCCCGAGGCGAACAGATCGCTCGCGCGCGCGTTCCGCGAGGGAGACGTCGGGAAGACGTACGTCGCGCGGTGCCTCCCGCCGCGCGACGCGCCCGCGCCCGCCGAGCCCGCCGCCGGCGCGTGGGTGGAGGTGCGAACGGGCCACGGCCGCGCCGCGCACGGCCTGTGGCGCGTCTACGACCGTGCGGACGTCGGGCGGGCCCTCCCGGGGCGCAAACCGAGCGTCGTCAAGGCGATGGCGACGAGGCTCCTGGTCCTGAATGACGCGGCGGAGGCGGAGGAACGCCCGGCGCGTTCGCCCCGATTCATCGTCGCGGAGCCGGCGACGGGGCGCACGCACCAGATTCGGTTGCACTGCGCGCACGTGGGTCTGTCGCTGGAGGGAGACGTCAAGTACGGAGGGCGGGGGCGCGGCGGAAGCGGCGACGAGGACGAGGACGAGGACGACCCGGGGGGGGTCCGGCTGCACGCGGCGAGGATCGAGCTCCCGACGCCGAGCGGAGGCACCGCCGTCGTCGTCGCGCCGCCACCCGCGTGGTGGCCGGACCGACTCGCCGCGGCGTACCCTGGGAAGAGCGGAAGAGCGGAGGGGGCGACGGGGCGAGGGGGGGGCGAATAGGACAGGTGGAGGAATGCGCGCGTTTAAAGGGTAACAACGCCGCGCGCGCTCGTCGGTGGTGTCGCGCACAGTATCGCGTCGCGCCGGGAACGGTCGCCTCTACGTCCGTCCCCCGCGCTCGGCGTCACGACGCGCCTGATCCGCCGCCTGCTTCGCCGCGCGGCCCGCCTCCGCCTGCGCTTTCTTCGCCCGGTCCGTCGCTTCTCGTTGCCCTCGCTCCGCGGCCTCCAAAGCCGCGTTCTGCTTCGCCATCGCCTTCTCCACCGCCGCCGCCTGCATCTTGACGATCTCGTCGAAGTTGACGTAGATGTACGCGATGAAACCGACGACGACGGTGACGACGAAGCCCTCCTCGACGCCGAACGAGAAGCGCGCGCGGACGTCCCGAGCGCGTCCGGGCGAATGAGACGCGAAACGACGCGGCGAAGAGACGCCCGATGGGCGGGGGACACCCCACCGCGCGGACGCGCCGAGGCGAGCGGTGGCCCGTCGGCGCGACGCGCCGAGGCGCGAAGAAGGCGCGAGCGTCGGGGCGTGCGCGGCGAGCGGCATGTGCACTCGCGCGCCGGTCGAAGTGAGCCGACGTCGCGGCCAGAACAACGAAACGGACGCGGCGTGCTGACGAGGCTTGAAACCTCACGTTTCGCGGTCACAGAAAACGCGTTCCAAAATACCGCAACGAGAGAAGCTACGACGCCTCGCGGCTCGGCTGGCTTCTGTCTCGCGCACGAGCCGCGACGAGCACGCCCGCGATGGCCCTCGCGTCCCCCGCGCGTATCGTCTTCCGCTCCAAGGCGGTCTCGCGCGCTCGCCGCGCGCCCAGGGCGGCGGTGTTCGCGACGACGTCGGGGCTCGTCCCGCCGACGCGCTCGCCGTTTCCGAGACGCCTCGTCCCTTTTCGCGTCGCTCTTCTGTCGCGACGCGCGAACGCGGTCGTGCGTCTGGCGCCCTCGCCCGTCGCGCCTCGGGCCACCGCATCGGGCGCGGTTCCTCCCGCGCCGAGGTCGCGACCGCACAACGAGCGCGGCGCCGCCCCGATCCTCTCACCCCCCGCGGTCCCGCAGCGGGCGTTCAGGGCGGCGAAGCGCGCGGCGCTCTGCGCGTCGCTCTTCCTCGCGACTTTGCTCCTCGTCGCGGGCGCGGCGGCGGCGACGAACCGCCTCGCGGGCGCGCGCGAGCTCCTCGTCGCGGGCGCGGCGGCGGCGGCGGACCGCCTCGCGGGCGCGCGCGACGCCGCGGGCGCGCTGGGACGCGCCGCGACCGACCTCGCGACGTCCGCGTTCGGTGCGCCCGACTCGCGAACGCCCTCCCAGTTGGTCCTGTTCGAGCTCGCCGTCGTCGCCGTCGCGTGGTTCGCGATCAAGTACATCAAGCGATGGTCCCGCTCGCTGTGCAACACCGTCTCCCGCCGAGCCGGTCGCATGGGCGCCCCCGCGTGGTCCACGAGCGCGCTCCAAAAGTTGGGCCCCCACGCCGGCGACGCGCTTCGGTGCGCCCTCGCGTGGGGCGTCGCCAACGTCGTCGCCGCGCAACTCTTCGGGATCGGCGTCGCAGACGCCGACGCCGCCGACTCCGACTCCTTCGCCGCCGACTCCGACTCCTTCGCCTTCTCCTCCTCCGCCACCTTCTCCGGGTGGGCGTCCAAAACCGCCCTCTTGGCGCTCCAGAAGATCGGCGCGGACGGCGCCGCCGAGACGGGGGGGTATCTGCACTGGTTCCACGTGTTCACCTTTCGTTTCCTCCTCGCCGCGCTGAGCGTGGTGCTCGCCAGGTACATCTGCGCGGCCAAGGAACCGCCCCCGCGCTCCGCCAACGGACCTACCGTCGGGTCCCCGTCCCCGGACGACGCCCACCCTTCCTCGGCGGACGACGATTGGAGCGCGGCGCACTTCGCGGCGCTTCGCGGGGACGAGGGCGTGAGCTGGGATCGCCAGGCGCGCGCGGTACTCATCGACAACGGTCTGAGCGTCGTCGTTTGGTTCGCGGCGGCGGTGATGTGCGCTTCGGCGCTCCGTCTGGACGTCACCGGCCTCCTGGCGTTCACGGGCGTCGGCGGCGTCGCGCTCGGCTTCGCCGCGCAGAGGTTCGTCGGAAACCTCATCGGCGGGCTCCAGCTCTTCGTCACGCAGCCGTTCAAGGTGGGCGACGTCGTCGCCGCGAAGCAATTCGGGCGGGGCGTCGTGAAGAACATCGGGTGGCACTCCACCCTCCTCGAGTGCGACGCCGACGGCACGACGCTCATCCTGCCCAACTCGGACGTCTCCTCCGCGCCCGTGCGGAACGAGTCGAGGAAAACGAGGCGCGTCGTCAGGGAGACCATCCCGCTGCCCGCGGAGACGGACGCCGCGTCCGTCGAGGGCGCCGTCTCCAGCCGGGCCGCGGTGTTCGCCCTCACGAGGGCGCTGCGGCGCCACCCGGGAACGAGGGGGGGGACGAGGGGCGCGAGGACGCGAAGCTTCGACGCGGCGGATACGCCCAGGGTCGCGCTGGAGCTGGACCCGGGGACGGGCGCTCTGCTCGCGAAGTGCGAGTACGTCGTGGACGAGAGCGTCCCGGAGTCGAGCGTCGCCGCGGTTCGGTCGGGGGTACTCGTGAAGCTCCGCGAGGCGCTCGCCGAGGCGAAACGGTCCAAGACGAGAGACGTCTACGACGACGCGCTCGAGGACGAGGACGAACGGACGGCGTGGTTCGTCTTCGACCCCGACTACGAGGAGCGAGCCGACGCCGCCGAGGACGCCGAGGACGCCGTCCGGAGGTACGAACAGATGGAGCGCGCGACGCGCGAGTACGAGGCGGACGGCGACGACGACGCGCTCGAGCGCGTGCTTCGCGAGTACACGGACCACCACGACCACCATTTTCTAAAGGGAGTGAGCGTGGAAGACAGAGCGCGGATCGTGAAAGAGCGCGTCGCGGAGATCATGCGCCGCGCCGAGCGCGGCTACGAGGAGGACGTGGGGAGGTACAGGGACGAGGAGTGAAGCGGCGTCGGATCCGCGAGAGACGAACCGCGCGCGACGAAAAAAGACTCTTCTCTAGACTACTTAGGGGGGGTCCGATGACGAAACCGAAACGAATATACCCTTCTACGCCGGGTCCTCTTCGTTCGCGTCCGGGAGCAGCCGCTCGCGCAGCGCCTCACCCCCCCGCCCCCCCTCGCGGTATTTCGCGCCCCCCACCCCACCCCCCGCGTCTCTCCGCTTCCTCGATTCGTTCGCGCGCAGAGCGACGGCGACGGCGGCGACGGCGCCGGCGCCCGCAACCGCGCACGCCGCCGGGACGGCGGCGCTGTCCCTACACTTTTTGTACGCCGCCGCGGCGAGGAACGGCCCCGCGCCCGCGCCCGTGGCCGCGCCGAGCTCGAACAGCGCCTGCGTGGTGCCCGCGAGCGGGAACATCTTCCGCCCGAGCGCGATGCCGTTGGGAAACATCCCCGCGCTCCCCGCCCCCGCGACGAGCGTCGCGACCCAAATCGCCGCGACGCTCGGCGGGCTCGAGTACGCCCCCGGGTCCTCGCGCAAACCCCACGGGAGGCCCCCGCCCCAGTGCGCCGCGAGGAGCGACGTGGCGACGAACGCGACGCCGTGAGAGCCCAGGACGACGGTCAGCGGCTCGGCGTCGAGGAGCGAGAGCAGGAACCTCGTCGCCGTGAACGCCGCCCAAAACGCCGACGTCACAAACGCCGCCGCGTTCTCGTCGAAGCCGCCGCGACCCATCGCGAGCGTGTAGATCCAGCTCGCGTACGTCACCTCCACCGCGACGGACAGCGCCATGTACATCACCATGGGAATCAGAACCGCCGCGGGGGCGGAGGCGGAGGCGGAGGCGGCCGAAACCGACGCGTCCCGCGTCTCGTCGCCGCCCGCGTCGCCGCGCTCCGCCGCGGAGAATAACGAACCCCCCTCGCCGTCGCTCGCCTCCTCCTCCTCGTCCAGGATGAGCCGCCGCCTCACCGGCCGCCGCGGGGGCGCGAGCGTGACGCCTGCGCGGATCGCCTCGATGCCCGGGCGAGACGCCGCGTCCGCGTCGCCCTCGGCGCGGTCGCCGACGGCGGCGGGGGCGGCGGGGGCGAAGAACCCCGACCCGCTCCGCCCGAACCCGAGGTGGCGCCACGCGCCGCCGCCGTCGGACGCGCGCAGACCGTCGCGAGCGCCGTCGGACACCGCCGAATCCGTTCGAACGCCGTCGTGGGCTCGGCTCGCCCCTCGCTGAGCCGGAGGGTGGGTCGACTCGTCCGCCTCCTCGGGCTCGGGCGCGGGGGTTCGGAAGAAGGGCACGAGCGCGGCGAGGGCGAGGTACGCGACGGAGGCGCAGACGAACGTGAGGTCGAATCCTCTCGTGAACCCGAACGCGTTCGTCAGCGCGGCGTACGCGAGCGGAGAGAGGATGGACGCGAGACCGAACGCGCCCATGGTGAAGTTGAGCGCCTTCGCGCACCGCGCCCCCCCGACCGCGCGGACGAGGCAGACGCGGATCGAGACGCCGATGAGCGGGAGGGTGGCGCCCTGCACCGCCGCGAGGGCGTTCACCTGCCACAGCGCGGTGCACGCGGGGAGGGCGCCGACGGAGGCGGCGCGGAGGAGGACGCCGGAGACGAACACGGCGTGCGGGTCGAAACGGTCCAGGAGCATCCCCGTGGGCACGGCGAAGACGCCGCCGGAGATGCCGCCGATGCCGAGGTACGTGCCCAGAGCCGCGCTCTCGACGCCCACGCGTCTCGCGAGTTCCGGAATGATCGGGCCGCGAAGGCTGATGAAGAGCCCGTTGCTGAACGACCCGAACGCGTACAGGTACAGGTAAGGGTTGCGAAACATCCCGCGCGCCCCCGCGGGAGGGGGCGGGGGAGACATGCCCCCGACCGAACGCCGACGCGAACGAGGAGCCCGCGCGGAGAGAGGTGGGGCGCGGGCGAGGGCGCCGCCGACGTCAGATTGTTGCAAAACGTGGACGACGACTTTTCGACACTTCGCATCATCACGTGATGAGACGAGTCGGCCGCATCTTTACGGACTGGAACAGAATTACAAGCCGAGAGGTCGGGGCGCGGCGAGAGGAGGACGACGATGCTCAGATGTTCAGATGCTCGACGTGAAATATGGATTGAATATTCACATCGCGCGCGCCGTCGTCCCATCAAGTGGTTCGGTCAGCCGCGCGACGGGCGTTCTCTATGTACAGCAGCGGCGCTCGACTCGACCCGCTTTCGATTCTCTCCTCCTTCGGTTTTTTTGGTTGACGTTGTGCGCGGCGAGGGCTCAGGCTCGCTCCCTCGGCTCGGGCTCGCTCCCTCGGCTCAGCTCAGCCGAACGGAGCTTCTCAGCCGCGGCGCATGCCGCGCCTGGCCGCGCCGGCCCCCCCGGCGTAGCCACCGCCCGCGGGCGCGCGACCGCCCGGGCGGTTGACGTCGCGGGTGCCGTACATGTCGGCGGCGAGTCCCGCGGCGGCGGCGTCCATCTTGGTCCGGCCTCCGCGGGCGGCGGCGCCGCGACGCGCGGGCGCCGGGCCCGGGGACTTGGTGGGCGGGGGCGCGCCGCTCGCCTTCTTGCGCGCGAGGCCCGGGAGGTGCGCGTCGCGCTGCGCCGCGCCGAAGTTGGTGCGGTGGCGCTCGAGGTGGAAGTCGATGGCGCCGCGAAGCTCGAGGCCCTTCTCGCGGCCGATGTAGAGCTTCTCCACGAGGTGATCCATCTTCTCCTTGGTGATGTCGAGCTCCTTCTTGCGCTCCATCACCTCATCCTTGGCGAGGCTGACCGCGTTCGCCGCGGCGTCCGCCTGCGACTTCCAGCGCATCATCTCGTTGCCCATCGCGTTGGTCCTCTGCTCGAGCTCCTCCTTGAGGCGGTCGATCTCGGTGGCGAGCCTGGACACCTTGGCGTTGTGCTCGCTCTCGAGCTTGAGTCGCGCCACCGTCTCCTCCTGGCGAATCGCCTCCTCGGCCCTCGCGAGCGCCTCGGCGGAGCGCTGCGCGTCGCCTCTCGCCTCCTCGATCTCAGCCTCGACCTTCGCCTTCTCCGCCTCGAGGGCGCCGCGCTCCGCCGCGAGCGCCGCCTTCAGGGCGGCGTTGCGCTCGCCCTCGTGCATGCGGTTCTTGAGCTCGAGCTGCGCCTTTTCGCGCAGCTCGCGCTCCTCCCCAATCTGCGCCTCCGACGCGGCGGCTTGCTCCTCAGCCTTGCGCCTCGCCACCTGCTCAGCCTTGAAGTGCTTCTCGATGCGCAGGAGCATGTCCTCGAGCTCGGCGTTCGTCTTGGACTCGACCTCGAGCTGCTGCTGCTGCGCCTCGACCTGCGCCTGGAGCTGCGCGAGCCTGCCCGCGGCGGTTTCTTCCGAGGCGGCAGCCATGTCCTTGTTGGCGTCGTACCCGGCGCCGCCCTCGCCCTCGGGCACCGTCTCGAGCGACTCCACGCCTTCGCCCTCGACCGCCTCGGGGGACGCGGGGGCGCCGTCGGGGCTCGCGGGGGCGTCGTCCGCGCCCCCGGCGCCCTCGACGACGGGCTCGGGGGTCGCCGACTCGACCACCGCCTCGCCCTCGGCAGCCTCGCCCTCGGCGCCCTCGACGACGGGCTCGGGGGTCGTCGACTCAACCACAGCCTGCGCCTCCTGCGGTGGCGGTGACCGAACGAGGGGGGCGAAGGGAGGGAGGGGAGGGGTCGGTCAGGTCAGGGGGGGTTCGGGGGACGGGGGCGTGTGATCGGGGGGAGGGCGGCGGCGATCGGGCCGCGCGAGGGGACGCGCGCGCGATCGACGCGACGGAGCGCGCGTCCCGGGCGCCGCGGGTTTCGCGCGTCCCGATCGATCGCCGCGTCCCGCGGGAGGGACCGGGCGCGTGTTGCCAAAAGCGGGCGATTTGGGATTCGCACCTCCTCGGCGGAAGCCTCGGCGGACTCGACGACGGCCTCGGCGGTCTCCTCGGCGGGAGGCGCCTCGGTGGGCTGCGAAGCGAGGGAGCGGGGAGGGGAGGAGAAGAGGAGGGGCGATGGCGTCAGCACGAGCGGGGACGCGTTCGAGCTCGAGGCGAGGGAATTGCTCGCGGTCGGGGAGGACGACAATTCATAATTGCCAAGACGCGCGACGCGTGGAAGAAGCGCGCGGCGCGCCGCCCGCGTGAAACGCCGCGAGATGCGGCGCGAGGCGTCCGCGCGCGATGGATCTTCGCGATCGCGCGCGCGCGGGGATCGCGGAGACGCGAGGCGGGATGCCCGGACGCGCGCGTCCCGGGCGAACGAGCGGGACGTCCCGGGCAAACCCAAAAACACGATAGGCGCGATGGGAGGGTGGCGCGCGCGCCGAAGCGCGCGGACGCGAGACGCACCTCCTCGGTCATCTGCGCTTCCTCTTCAGCGGACATCGTTTTCGAACGATGACGGTCGCGTGCGGTTTCGCCGACGGTGACGAAGACGCGTGCGCGCGAAGCAATGTCCCGGGACGCGGCCACGATTACGCACATGTAGGGGCCGCGGCTGACCGCTTCTGGCCCGGAGAGATTCTGCAGGGCGATAACGCGACGCGCTGAAAATCGGTACTGTGTTTCCAGTCTCGTAAATTTGAGCGGGCGCGTCTGACCCTCAAAACAGGGGTCGCGGACGCCCGGATTTTCGAACGCCACGCGTTCTACAAATCCCGACCCCTGACCGACAGCGTCGACGAGCCGCGCGTGGCGGCAGATCGCGCCAAAGTCCAAACGAGTCGTTGCTTGGCGTCGGCACTCTCGCCCCGCGCGCCTCGCGCGTCGCGATGTCGTCGTCGTACGAGAAGGTCCGCGGCGGGTCGCTGAGCTTTAAGAACGGCGGCACGCTCGGGGTGAAGAAGAAGAAGAAGAAGAAGGACAAGGCGGCGGCCAAGGCGGCGGCCGAGGCGGCGGCGGCGGACGCGTCGGAGGGGGCGAACGCGAATGCGGGAATCGGGGGCGAGGTGGGCGGGGACGCGAAGAGCACTTACGAGGAGCTCTTCCCGTACGAGAAGAAGCGCCAGGAGGAGGGTAAAGGACGGGCGAACTGCTGGGGCACGAACTACCGCGAGGCGCCCGAGATTTTGCACGGGTACACCACGAGCTGGAAGGGGAAGAAGGCGAGCGAGATGTCCGCGGAGGAGAGGCTCGACCTGAGGTGCGGGAGCAAGGCGGACAAGTTCGCGAAATAGGTGTAGGCGCGGAGGGTCGAGCGCCACGTGTCATCTTCGCACGAAGGCCGTCTTCGCGTCGTAATATTCACACGCCTCGGTCAGAAACGATCGCGATTTTCACCTCGGTCCTCCTCCGCGAGGGCTCGAGCGACGATGCTGCGGACGCTCACTTGCGCGGGGCGGGGAACATCTGCGGCCCCGGCGGGGCGTACCCCCCCGGGGGCCGCCCGTCGCCTCCGTTGACGTAGTCGATCTCCCCCCCCTCGTACCCGTACCCGTACCTCTGCCCGTACGGCGCGAATCTCCTCCCGATATCCCCGAGGTTATGCCGCCGCATGTGCCTCGTCTCCTGGCACACCGCGCACGGGAAGCAGCACAGGTAGCAGCAGAAGTCGTCCGTCTGTTCCACGTCGCCGTCGAAGGCGAAGGAGAAGCACGAGCACAGCCCCGCGCACTCCGTCACGCCGACGATGTTGAACCTCCGCCGCATCGCCGCGCGGTTGCTCATGCCGTAGTACGCCTTCGCGATCTCGGTGAAGCTGTTGAGCGGGGAGACGATCGGCGCCGCGCCGGGGACGGCGGCGGAGACGGCGCCGAGGACGTTCGGAATCACGAGCGTCAAGCCGAGCACCTTCGCGAAGGCGGTCTGGAAATCTTCCGTGCCCACGCTCGCGGCGTTGGCCTGTCGTGAGGACGAGGGGGAGGCGGGAGGTGAGCGAACGGGCTCGAACGAGACGGCGGATGGACCCTTGATGCGGCGCGACGAGAAAGGATCGAAACGAAGGATCGAGGGGATGACGCGAGACGCACCGCGAACAGGTACTGGACGCATCCCAGCGGGAACGCCCCCCACAGGCACACCTCGCAGTCCGCGAAGCAGTCGAAGATGCCGTCGCTCCACCCGTGCGGGGGCATCTCGTGCCCTCGAAGCGCCGTGCCCCCCGCCGACCCGCCCGCATCGTACGTCACCACGTCCACGTAAATATCGCGGTCGTCCGCCATGGCGGTTCGCGGGGCCACCCCCACCTACTCGAGTAGGGAGCGTGTAGTAGTGCCGTAGCTTTACGGGCGTGGCGCGCGTGAAATCGAGGCGCGACGGATGATCTAATGACTGGGATCTCACCGATCAAAACCCGTCAAACGGCGCGGCGGTTCACGTCACGTGAATCGTCTCCTTCTCGTTTTCCAAAAGTGCTATTCCGTACCTGGTACACATTCCTCGCCGCGCGCGTCCTCCTCCGCCGCCGCGCCTTTCGCCTCGGGCGAGCCCCGTCCCCGCTATTGTCATCCCCCATACACCCTCTACTCTTTATCCTCACCGCCTCTCGACCTTTCGTTCCTCTCGCGCGGCCCCCTCTTCTCGCCCCTCTCATCACCCGACGGTGTCGATGCTGCTCCTGCACGTCTCCGGCGGCGTGGGCGGGCTCCTGGCGCGCTCTCGCTTGCGCCCCCCGCGGAACTCAAACACCGGCTCCGTTCGGTTGATCGCCGCGAGTTTCCGGAACTCGCGCCCGAAATCGAACACGAAGGTCTTCCCCTCGAGTCGCGCGGACATCTGCGTCTTCGGCGCCTTCGGCCTCGGCGGGGAGAGCGGCGGGGACACGGGCTCGGGGCTCGCGTCGCGCCACCACGGGGTCACCGCGCGGCCCGGCAGAAGCGGCTCCGAGAAGGACTCCGAGTCCGCCCTCTTCCGGCGCTTCGGAGACCGAGGAGACGAGTCCGGGTCCGATACCGTCCCGGTCACGCACATGACTTTCATGAGCGCGCGGGCGAGCTTGTCCGGGCACTTGTAGTACCGCTCCGGTTTCATCGCGATCTCGATGAGTCTCTGCGACGTGAACGGCGCGTCGTCAAAGCGCGCGAGCGGCGCGAAAGCGATGAAACTCGCCCGCCTCTTCGCGGCGATGAACGAAGGGTCCGAGCTCCGGGGGAACCGGGCCCGGGCGTGCGCGATGATCTGGTCGCGCACGAACGTCGACACCGCGGGCTTCACGAGCGACCAAGGGTACCTGGATGGAACGAGCGAGCGATGAAAAGGCGTCAGAGATGAGCGCGGAGTGAGCGCGAAGATGGGGCGCCGACGAGTGGAAGGGAAACAATGTCCGCGCGCGCGCGCGTCGCTCGGCGCCGGGGGGGGCGTGAGCGCGTCGGGGCGGGGACGGGGGCCGTTCAGAAACGTCGCTGGTGAAAGCACACACCTGACGCGTCCCGTCCGCGCGATCTCATCCTGCGGTGGTCGGGCGCGGGGAGGGTGAGAAAGCGGGCGACGGTGAGCTCGGGAGACGGGCGGGCGCTTTTTAACGAACGTCTACGAACGAGCAACGAACGGTGTGCGCGCGGACGGAGGGAACGACCGCGACGTGCGATGAGGGTCTTTCGCGGAACAGCGCGCACCATGATGTCCAGAACGGGTCCTTCCACGCGGCGTTCATCCTCGGGGAGCCTGCGCGCGGAGACGGGTGGAATGTCAGTCGAGATCCGAGGGAGGGGTCTCAGATCCAGAGCGAGGCGCGGGCGTAGACGAGCGTTCGTACGCGCATGCGCGCGACGGACGCGACGGGCGTATCGCGGCGAACGCGCGCGGGGGCGGGAGCGGGGGTCGCACCTGTTGAACTCGAATAGGGCGTTGCGGCGAACCGCCTCGTCCGCCGTCTCGTCACCGACGGCCATGCTTCCCCCCCCGCGCGCGGAACCCGCCGCGGTGTACAGTGAGCATGCGAGTACGGAGGCGCGACCAGTACGACTACACCATAGCGCGGGAACTCCTTCGCGCTGGCATGCCACGACGACGACATCGGGCATTTCCAAAAAAACGAAAATACGTATGCAAATTCAGTCTTAAACAAATAAAATGCAAAAAATACAGACCGATCATATGTGACAAGTACGGTTCGACTTCATGATGCCCGGCGCACCCGCAGCTGTCGCAGCAGTGTTGGACTCGGCCACGCCACGACTGTCGACGGTGTGTTCGCACGGCGCGCGGCGGCGTCCGCTGCGTGGTGGCGCGCGGGGAGCTCGTCGGATGGCGACGATATCCTCGCGCGCGCCCGGTTTGGCGCGTCTCGCGCGCGAGGAGGCTGGCGGCGCGCCCTCGCTCGGCGCGGCGAAGGTCAACGACTCGCGAGAAATGGCCGTCGTCGCAGGCGCCGCGAGGGTGGACACGCCTCGCTCTCGCGACGCCCCCCGGGTCGGACCGCCCGCGCGGACGCCCGAGGAGGACGCGCGCCTGGTCGATATTTCGGACCGCGCGTCCTCGCCCCCGCGCCGGGCGGCTCCAGCCAGCCTGCGCCTCGCCGACCTCGGGATCCCCGCGCCCGTCGTCGACCGCTTCGTGGCGAGCGGTGTGAAGTCCGGCCTCGTGTATCCGTGGCAGCGCGCCGCCATCGACGAGGGCGCGGACGGCTCGAGCCTCGTGTACTGCGCCCCCACGAGCGGCGGGAAGAGCCTCGTCGCGAACGTGCTCCTCGTTCGACGCCTCGTGCGACGGATGCGGTCGGGCCGCCCCGCTCGCGCTCTCGTCGTCCTCCCGTTCCATTCCCTCGTGAACGAGAAAGTGGAGGACCTCAAGACGATCCTCGCGCCGATGTATCCGAGGAAGCGCGGCCGCGACGGCGCGCGCGGCCTCGAGCCCGTCCGCGGGTTCGCGGGCGAGAGCGAAGGCGCGCCGCTGGCGCGCCCGCCCGGCCCCGGCCAGGAAGCCGTGGCGGTGACGACGATCGAGAAAGCCTCCATCACCGTCTCCAGGCTCGCGCAGGAGGGACGGCTGCACGAGCTCTGCGCCGTCGTCGTCGACGAGCTGCACATGGTCGGTGAGGAAGGGCGAGGCGCGAAACTCGAGGAGACGCTGGCGAAGATTCGGTTCGCGGCGAGGACGGGGGCGCTCGAGGACCCGCCCCAGATCGTCGCCATGAGCGCCACGGTGTCGCACGCAAGCCTCGAGCGCCTCGCCGGATGGCTCGACGCGCGCCTCTTCGTGACCAACTTTCGCCCCGTGCCCTTGCGCGAACACGTCGCCTCGCGCGGGGTCATCTACAGGCTTCGGGAAAACGCCGCGCTCGAAACGCCGCGCGCGAACCAGGAGGCGGCGACGCCGAAGGAGAACGTCGCGCCGTCGAAGGCTCCGGGTCGGCGCGCCTCGGATCCGCGCGCGCGCTTCGACGCGGTCGGCCCGACGCCCGCGAGCCTCGCGCCCGACGCGCTCGTCGGTTGGGGCCGCGACCGCGCCTCGGGGCCGGACGGCGTCGCCGCGAGGCTCGCCGCGGAGGCGTTCTTCCGCGGGGACTCGTGTTTGGTGTTCTGCCCGTCGCGAAAAAAAGCCGAGGACCTCGCGGAGGCGCTCGCCGCGGCGCTCGGGCGGTTCGCCCTCCCGGGTTCGCCCGCCGAGGCGAAGAAAACCGCCGCCGCGAGGCAACTCCTCGAGCGCCGACTCATCGCCGCCGCCGACGGGTTCCCGGACCGGGTCCTACTCGCCGCGGCGAAGACGGGCGTGGGGTTCCACCACGCGAGGCTGCGAGCGCGGGAGAAGGAGGCGATCGAGGACGGGTTCAGGCGCGGCGCCGTTCGCGTCCTGGCGTGCACGACGACGCTGGCGGCGGGGGTGAACCTCCCAGCGAAACGCGTCGTCATCCTCGAGGGATTCCGCCCGTCCGAGACCGGAACTTACCGTCAGATGGCCGGCCGCGCCGGGCGAGCGGGCCTCGCGAACGCGGGGGAAGCGTTCGTCGTCCCGGGCCCGAGCGCGAACCATGGCGCGCGCTCACACGCCGCGCCGCTCGACGCGGCGAATGACGAATCGCATTTTGGAAACGCGCTCGACGACGCCTCCGCCGCCGCGTTCGGTCTCGTCGCGTCGCGCCTCCCCGAGCTCCGCTCGCGACTCTTGGAGGCGCGCGACGCGAGCACTCGGGGCGACGCCCCGGATGCAGAACCGGATCGAAACCCTTCGCGCGAGGACGTGCAGCGCGTCGCCGCGCTCGCGTTGCAGTGCGTCGCCGCCGGGACGTTCAAGACGGAGCGCGACGCGTCGCATCTCCTGCGGAGCACGTTCGCGTTCGGTCGCGTCGCGGATCGCGCGCGGCTGCGCGCGACGCTCGCGGCGGCGCTCAGGCACCTCAGGGACGACCTGCACTTGGCGCGCACGGTGTACGACCGCGAGGGCAGGGTCGAGTGGGCGCCCACCCCGCGCGGGGAGGCGGCGCACCGGAGCGCCCTTCCGATCGACCGAGCGTGCGATGCGTACGACGACCTCCTCGAGGCGGCGCGAAACGGCCTCGCGCTCAACGCGAAGGACGGGACGTCGTTCGGCCACCTCCACCTGCTCTTCCTGTGCGTGCCCCGGACGAGAGAGGGTTCCGCGAGGGAGGCTTCGAACCCGCTCGCGGACCTCGACTGGTCGGCGTGGTACGACCTCCTGTGCCACCCGCGGAACGCGCGCGCGGTGTTTGAGCTCGGGGAGGCTCGGCTCGGCGTCCGCGTCGCGTTCGCGTCGCGCGTGCGCCGCGCGGGCGGCGGCGGGGCCGGCGGGTCCGCGAAATCGGCGCTCGAGCGCGACCGCCACGCGCGGTTCGCCGCCGCCCTCGCGCTCCGCGACGTCCTCGAGCTCGGCGACGCCACCCCCGGCCTCGCCGCCGCGTGGGCGCGCGTCGCCGCGCGGGGAGACCGCGACGTCTCCGTCGGGACGCTGCTCAGACTCCGCGCGGACGTCGCGGCGTCGGCGGCGATGACCGCCAACCTCGCGGAAACCGCGGGGTGGAGGGGCGCCGCCGAGATGCTCTCCGCGCTCGCGAAGGACCTCGACGCGGGGGTGACGAGGGAACTCGGCGCGTTGGTCGCCGTCGCCGACGACCCGGACAGCGGGTGGGTCATGACGACGGCGCGCGCGAGGGCGCTGTGGAGCGCGGGGCTCCAAACGCCGGGCGCCGTCGCCGAAGCCGAGCTCGAGGACGTCGCCGCCGCCGTCGCGCGCGCGGAGAGGCGGGTGGTCATGACCGGCGGGGTCGCGGGGGAGTCCGCGGGCGGGGACGAGGGGGGGAGGGAGGGAGAGAGGAGGGGGAGGAAAGAGGAGAGAGGCGCGGGGAAGTCGGCGAGCGCGAATCGAGCGGCTAGGGAGATCGTCGCCGCGTGCCGCGCGCTCGAGGCGCGAAGGCTCGCCGCGGAGGCGGAGGCGAACCAGAGCGAGGGGGAGGAACCGGATGATCCGGGAAGCGACGAGGACGCGGATATTCACGACGAGGCGTGGACGCGCTGCTGACGCGAGGACGACGACGCATTCGGCGCGCGCGAGAGACGAACGGGGCGCGTCGTAAATTAAAACGGCAGCGGCGGCAAGATCCCCTCGTTCCCCGGCTCTCTGAACTTCTTCTTGTTCGGCTGGACGAGCTTAAACGCCCTGATCCCCTGCTCGAACCCGGCGGCGTTGACGTCCCACAGCGTCTCCGGCGCGGAGATGGTGTACGTGTAGAGGTACTCGCCCCGCGCGGCGGTGACGCCGAACGAGTGCCGAAACGTCGTCGACTCCCTCTCGGCGAGGTTGGGAGACCCCTGCGAGATGTACTCGTAGTACACGTAATCGACGTCGCCGATCTTCTCACCCCGCGCGTACTCCACCTCCGCCAGGCTCACCTTCTGCCCGGTCGCGATCCGGCCGGTCGCCCTGTCCGCGAGCACCGCCTCCGCGACTTGCTTGGGCTTCCATTCCTCGGGTTTCTTCCCCCGGAGCTTCGGCGGGAAGGGGCCCACCGTCACCGTCGCCGTCATCGGGCCCTTGAACGAGATGAGCTCGTACACGATCCTCTGCCGCGCGTCGGGGCTCATCGGCTCCGCGCTCGAGTACGTGTCGCGCTGGCGCGACGTCGCCCACTTGATCGGCGTCCCCTCGGACGTCTCGCTCGGGTACGAGAGCTCGTACGCCATGACGGGCTGCGCGACCGACACGAGCGGGACCGCCTTCTTAGGCGCGGGCGGCGCGGGGGGCGCGGGGGCGGGCGCGGGGGCGACCTCCTCCACCGCCTCGCCCTCCGCGAGCGCGGGGAGCGACGCGGTCGCCGCCAAAACCGCGGCCGCGTCCGCCATCATGCGGCGGCGAGAGCGCTCCGCGGCGTCGCGATCGACGGAGGCGCGCGAGGCGTCGTCGCCGCGCGCGCCGATCGCGCGCGCGGAGACGACGACGCCGCGAGGCGCGCGAGAGGAGGCGGTCGCCGCGCGCCCGCGAGGCGCGCGCGAAACCTCGCGCGCGCCGGCGACCCGGGTCCGCATCCTCGAGGCGGCGGCCGCCGCCCCGGAGGTGGTCATCGCCATCGTCGGTGACATCGACGATCGCGCGCGTGTGTTATCTGAATCGACCCGGTTGGCGCTCGCGGAACCGCCGCCGAGGGAAGATCTTCCCGTTCCGCGATGCGCCTTCGCGCAAGCCGAGCCGTCAAAACATCGCGCGAGACGCCGAAAACGACGGTTCGTGGACCAAGCCGCGCGGTCGAAAACTCCTTGAGCGATCCAACGATCGAGTTGAAAGGCCGGGAAAAGCCGACCGTTCGGCTCGGACGAAGAGATGATAGGGGGGCGACCGACGGCTTTTTATACCGCCCCCGTTTCTGGCTGCTTTTCCGCTCCGGCCTCGCATGTACCCTCCCGCGACGCACAGTTCACGCGCGCCTCGCCGTGTTTGAGGTGTCAACCGACCCACGCGCGCGCGCGGTATCGCTCGATACGCGCCGTCGTCGTTTTTAGGCCCCGACTCTCGACGCGTTGCGGCTCGAGCGTCGAACTTCCGACTAGAGTTGGAGACCGGCAAATCGGCCGTCAACACCACCCGCTCGCCGCGAGGCGTCGTGGTTCGGAGGAAGCCCTAGAGGACCCCACCCACCGCCCGGGAACGACCTCTCCCGGCGCCTTCCGACCTCCGTCGAGGGTTTGCGAGGTTTCATTCGAAGGGTAGACTCGTCAAGTCGGACTTTGCATGGTCAGGACCGCCTCTTTCGCGGCGACGCCGTCGTATATCGCGCGTTCGACGACCATCCGGTAGCGCGGTAAAGCGACCAACCACACATTGAAGGGGCGGGGGAGATTTGCGAGGGGACTCGCACACACTTCCCAGGATGGCGCCCGCTGCTCTCGATGAGAGGCCCGAACCGGTCGCGGCCGAGTCGCTGCCGCAGGGCAGCGACGGTAGCGACGGGGCCGCCGGCAGCGACAAGGACGAAGATGAGACCAAGTTCGTGGAGTGGGACCCCACCGGGCGGTTCGGAAGGGTGCGAGATCCGCCCCCCCCCCCTAAAGCGGGACCGGGATTGTTTCCCCTGTTTTTCCTGCGACTGCTTCGATCGTGCTTCGCCGCGCGGCTCTCCCTCGTTCGCGTCATACTTCGCCGACCTCATTCAGCGACTGACCATCGTCTCTCTCTTCCTCTTCCCTCCTCCATCGCGATTCGCAGACGCCCACTCTTCTCGGGCGCGGGACGTACAAGAACGTGTACATGGCGTTTGACGAGGAGGAGGGCATGGATGTGGCGTGGAATCAGGTCAAGGTGAGCGGCTTGCCTCGAGAGGAGAAGCAGCGCTTGCTGAGCGAGGTGGAGATTCTGAAGGAGCTGGATCATAAGAATATCATCAAGCTCTACCACAGCTGGATCGTGACGGAGAAGGACGAGGTGAGCGTGAACTTCATCACCGAGGCGTGCGCGCAGACGCTCAAGAAGTACGCCGCCAAGCTCAAGACGAATCTCGACCTTCGCGCGGTGAAGTCGTGGAGCCGCCAGATCCTGCGCGGGCTTGACTACCTGCACAGCCACGACCCGCCGATCGTGCACCGCGACCTGAAGTGCGACAACATCTTCGTCAACCAGAACCAGGGCGAGGTGAAGATCGGCGACCTCGGCCTCGCCGCGGCGTTGGATAACCAGCGAACGAAATCCGTCATCGGCACGCCCGAGTTCATGGCGCCCGAGCTCTACGACGAGGACTACGACGAGCGCGTGGACATTTACTCGTTCGGGATGTGCCTCATCGAGCTCGTCACGCACGAGTGCCCGTACAGCGAGTGCACGAACCCGGCGCAGATTTACAAGCGCGTCACGGGCGGGGTCAAACCCGCGGCGCTGGAGAAGATCATCGACAGCGACTTGCGGTCTTTCATCCTCAAGTGCATCTCCCCGATTGAGAAGAGGCTCACGGCGAAGGAGCTCATGAACGACCCTTTCTTGGATAAGAGCCTGAACAAGCCCAAGGTGGTGGAGAAGCGGTCCACCGCGGAGGAGGAGCCCGAGGCGGCGCGCCCGGGCGGGACGAAGCAGTTCGCCAAGGTGAAGGAGAAGAAGGAGGACGGGGAGAGGGACCACCAGGCGGAGGCGGAGGCGCATCGGCGCGAGCCCCGCGAATCCGCCGCGGAGTCCGACGGCGCGCGGGAGGCGGTGCCGGCGCCGGGAAGCGCGGACGGCGGCGGGAGCGAGAGGGGGGACCACGGCGGGAGCGAGAGGGGCGCGGGCGAGGCGCAGGGTTCCCGCGCGGGGAGCGACGCGGGGGGGGAGCACGCGCCCGCGGGTTCGCGGCCCGGCAGCGACGCGGGGAGCAAAGCCGGGTCCGAGGCGACGTCCCCGACGGCGGAGGCGCAGGCGCGCCCGCCGTCGTACCAGGACAGCCTCGCCGCGGAGAGCGAGGGCGCCGGGACGAGCGAGGGCGGGTACGACGGGTCCGGGGACTCGCGCAAACCCTCCAGGGCGGGCTCGAAGGAGAACCTCGCCGGGGAGCACGCGGACGTGATGGGCGCCAACGCGCCCGGCAAACCGAAGAGCCGGCTCGCGCAGTCCACGTCGAGGTCGGCGAGCGTCGACAACCTCGCGGGCCTCGCGCAGGAGGCGCCCAAACCGGCGGAGGCGCCCGCGGGAGGCGACGCGGCGGAGGCCGAGGGCCAGGACCGCCGCAAGGGCGGGTCGCTCGACTTCCGCGTCAAGGGTCGCATCCTCGAGGATAAGACGCTTCGGCTGAGGCTCAAGATCGGCGACGCGTCGGGGCACACACGCACGGTGGAGTTCCCGTTCGACACGGACACGGACAGCTCGTACAGCGTCGCGAGCGAGATGGTGGACGAGCTCCAGCTCGCGCAGTCGGACGTCCGGACGATCATGAAGGAGATTGAGAACGAGGTGAAGTTCCTCAACGAGGGCAAGAAGAAGAAGGCGATGGAGGGCGGCGCGGAGGGGACCTCGAGCGCCGCCGGGATCGCCGACGCCGCAGGCGCGACGGACGACGCCTCATCGCAGCCGAGGCAGCCCGGGAGCGGGTACGCGAGCGGCGACGGCGCGGCGTCCGCCGGCGGAAGAGCCTCGATCGATATCCGATCGCCGCCCCGCGCGGGATCTCCCGCCCCGGCGCACCGCGAACCGAGCGCGCACCACGCGGAGCCGCCGCCGCCCCCCGCGCCGGCGGTGATCGAGGCGGCGATGGAAGCGATGGTGGCGCAGCAGAAACAGCGCGACCAGGCGCAGGCGCAGGCGCAAGCTCAGGCGCAGGCTCACGCGCAGGCTCACGCGCAGGCGCAGCAGATGCACGTGCCGCAGGTTCGCTCGCCGACGCCGATTCCCCCGCAGGTTTCCGCGGGGTACGGCGCGGCGCAGGGCCACCCCGCCGCGGCGCACGTCCCGGGCGCGGCGGCGCCCGTCGCGAACCTCGAGCAGCAGATGCAGCACGCGCACCTGGGGCCTCACCACCCGTCGGCGCACCACCCGGGGATGGGGGTCTTCGGCGTGCACCACGTCGGGCCCGGGCCGCACTGGCGCCCCGGCGCGCCGAGTTCGCGCGCGAGCTCGGTGATGAGCGAGGACCTGAGCGCCGTGGACGAGGAGGACGCGGGGCTGGAGCGCGAGATGGAGGAGCTGATGGCGGCGCAGCAGAGGGAAACCCTCGACATGCAGCGGCGACACAACCAGCAGATGCAGGAGAAGCGCGAGGCGATGACTCGGCGGAAGCTCGAGCGGAAGCAGAGCGCGCTGGGCGGGTCGCTCGGGATGGGGAGCGCCTCGTCCATGAGCTCGCTCGGCGACCACGGGCCGTCCTCCGGGCGGGCGAGCATCGACGGGGGGCACGCCCAGGGCGCGGTGTCGCAGCACGGCGCGTTCGTCGCCACGGGGCGCCCGCCCAAGCCGGCGTCGCACCAGGGCCTGGCGGCGCACGCGGCCGGAGGGGCGGGCGGACCGGCGCCGCTCCAGGGACCGGCGCCGCCCGGGGCGACCCCCCCGGGGTCTCCCGGCGTCGCCGCGGGGACGCACGTCGCCGGGACGCACGTCGCCGGGATGCACCACCAGGCGTACCACCACGCGCCCGAACCCGCGGCGCATCTCGCCCACCCGCAGCCGCACGCGCCCGCTCAAACGCATCCGATCAACGCGAACGCGAACGCGAACGCGAGCGCGGCGCAGCAGCACGTCGCGCCGCAGAATCCCACGGCGACGCAGCAGGCGATGCACCCGACGCCGGTGCAGCAGCTCGCGGCGGGCCAGCCGATGAGCCGCTCCGCGAGCGGGAACTCGATGGGACCCGCGCACCACGGCGGCGGGGGCTCGACCCACAGCGGGCTGGGCAGCGGGAACGCGAGCGGGGACGAGGGGGCGGGGAAGCCGGCGAAGGACAAGGCGGCGAAGCAGAAGGCGGCGGCGGAGAAGCTGATGATGATGGAGGCGTCGGCGCTTCTCAACCTCGACGGCTTCGGCGGGAAGCCCAAGGACGGGAAACCAAAGGATAGCAGCATGGGCGAGTCGAAAAAGAAGAAGGACTCGGAACAGCAACAGCAACAGAACGCCGCCGCGAGCGCGGTCGGCGTGGGCGCGGGCGCGGCGGCGAGTTCGGGAGGGGGGCAGGCGATGATGCCGAGTTCGAGTTCGGGGGGAGGGC
>MDSW01049043.1_pt1 | contig 29045 bp, 20 predicted proteins | sample 811171 | NCBI WGS metagenome assembly MDSW01 (sample SAMN05326641, study PRJNA326480) | marine metagenome | isolation source: seawater | place: Atlantic Ocean: North West | collected 2012 | reverse complement strand
AATCAAACGAAGCGGCTCCTTGCAGAAAGTTTCCGTCAAAATCGCCTGCCACATTTATCGCCCCTTTTCCACGAAGCTTAAATCCTCGGTATTCCTTTTCGTACGCCGCACCAGCTTCAATAATATTTCCTTTAATCCTGTTGGGTATGCGCTGTTCGTCTAAAATCAATACTGAATTGTACCCATAATTGAAATCGTTATAGCCCGCCCAAGCGGTAATTTTCCCGATAAGTGAGTTGTTGAAGTCAGCATACGCCTTTACGTTAAAATCTTCAAGTTTCGTTTTCGTATATAAATCTGCGGTCTCATACGAAGGACCAAATTCCGCAAATGACGCGGTTTGGTTGTATCGAAAAAATTTGTCCTCATAGCTCAACACGTTCCCAATTGTCAATACCGAATAGCCCGTACTGTCGCGCTGGGCAAACAATTCGTAATAATGATCGCCGTAAAAACGGAGCCCCTCCAGTTTGTTTTCGGCATTTTCAAATTTTACGTCCAATCTTCCGCGGTCGCGAAATTCGGGGTCGTCATTTATAAAAAGTTGCAAGGAATTATTGGTCAACCCGCCATTTTCCTCATTCAAAATATCCTGTGCGGCTACGTGGGCACGTGCAACGTAGCGTTTGCTTTTTGTGTGATAATTTGCCGTAAAAAGAAAGTTCCCCGTACTCGTTAAAATATGTTGGTATTTCCCCAATGACCGAACCCCTTTATAGCCAATTGAAAAGTTGAATTGCGGGGAAGTATTCACCGTAAAAAAAGCATCCAGCTGCTGCCCCTGCTCGTAGGCAGTTTTAAAGTAAAGTTCCGTTAATGGCGTGGGCACATTAAAATAATTTACATCTTCAATTTCCTTATAATTGAAATGATGCGACTGAGCCACAAAAAGCGGTTTCAAATTCAACCTGTCAAAAGAATAGGCAAGTGAATTATATGTCTGCCCCACGTTTGAAAATTGTAGCAGTTCAAAATTGTCCCTTCTCAAATAATTAAACTTATATTTTTTCTCGATTGAGAGCGTAGTATCTACGAATGTTGTATCGCGTGCCGTTGAAATGATTTTATAATAATCAATGGGCGGTTTTTCTTTTGTTGCATTTGGAGTTTGCGAAAACACAGTTGCCGAGGCACATAGAAGAAGTAAGAGCAAAAGTGTGTTTCTCATTGGGTATAAAGTTTCAGCGCAAAGGTAAATTTTTAAACGGAAATAGTTATTTTTAATTTTCTATGTTGAAACTTAAAATCAATTCCCATTTATTGGAATGCGGCACCGATGAAGCAGGACGAGGCTGTTTGGCAGGGCCCGTTACCGCCGCTGCAGTAATTCTTCCCGATGATTTTAAGCATCCATTTTTGAATGACAGCAAGCAACTTTCCGAAAAAAAACGACTGGAACTTAAAGCTATTATCGAGCGCGAAGCCATCTGTTTCAATGTGGTTCACGTGATGATGGACGAGATTGACAAAATAAACATTCTGAACGCTTCCATTTTAGGAATGCACCGCGCCATTAACGGACTCTCCTGCCCTCCCGAATTTATTGCCGTTGACGGAAACCGATTTAAACCTTTTGAGAAAATTCCTTTTGAATGTGTGGTAAAAGGCGATGGGAAATTTCTGCATATTGCCGCTGCCTCCATTTTGGCAAAAACATATCGGGACGAATATATGGCGGCGCTTCACCAGAAGTTTCCGCAGTACAATTGGAAGCAGAACAAGGGCTACCCTACCAAAGAACATCGCGAAGCCATTTGCGTTCATGGAAGTACTGTTTTTCACAGAAAAAGTTTCAAACTTTTACCACTGCAACTTGAACTCAAGCTATAAGCTACACAATACTGCTGTGATAAAGAATTTGGGCTGTTGAAAACCCGTCAATAAACTATTTCAACTAAACATAGAACCATCGCTTTTCCTTGCTACTTTTGTGTTATGAGAAAAATTCTGGGGAAACTTTTAGCACTTTTACTTTTTGTGCCAATGCTTTTGGGGGTTTTTGGAAGTTGCGATAAAACACCTCCAAAAACAGGCACTTTAATGGATTTTGTTCCCGAAGGAGCCTCGGTGGTTTTTAAGATTTCAAACTTTGAAAACCTGCAGGCCGATATCGAGGCCAATTCCCTGCTTTCAAAATTTGAAAAGACCGCTCCCTATTCCTATTTTGCCGAAAAAAAAGTCCTGCTGAAAAACCTGCATCCCGCCTCGCAGAGCTTGCTGTGCATCAATAAAGTGAACGATTCCACTTCGGCTTATACCTTTATCTCCAAGCAGACAAAAAACCTTTTTCAGCCGGATTCGTTAAAAAACAAGACCATTGAAACCTTGCAATTTGACAAGCAATCATTCCAAAGAATAACGGTTGATCGGGGCCTGCCTGCCGCAGGTACGGAAATTGCCTATTCCGCAATCATTGATAGCGTTTTCGTGCTTTCCTCTTCGCAACAGATTTTGCAGGATATTCTAAAAGGAAGGACCGAACGGGACGAAACTTTCAAAAAAGTGTTCAACCTGCCATCGTCAAACGGTTTTACAGCTTTACTGCGCGGCAATACAATTGCGCTTAACGATTCCACAAAAATAAATTTCACGTCGTGGAGCGCGCTGGACGTGGCGATAGCGCCCGAATCCTTTACCGCCATTGGCATAACGCTCGCCACGGACACCATCCCGCAATTGCTGAATGTTTTTGAGGGCCAAGTGCCGCAGCAGAACGATGTGGCCGCCCTCGTGCCAACGGACGCGCTGGGCGCTGTGAGCTTTACTTTTAACGACGCCGAAACATTTCAAAAGAAATTGCGCGCATTTCGGGGTGAAAAGGAAACCGTAAAAACCACCGGGATTTTCGGTTCGGCAAGCGAAGTGGGAAATATCCAGCTTAAAAATGGGAACGCAATTTTTATAAAAAGCATCGATGCTTCACTGACCAATGATGCTTTGGCGCGCTATCTCACTTCCCACAGTATCTTCCGGGAAATTGAGATCAGTAGCTTTGGCGAGCCACAATTATTTAAGCAAACCTTTTCGCCCCTCATAAATTCCGAAACGGCAAACTTCGTCTTCCAACTTGAAAACTTCTTCGTTTTTACCGAAAACGAAAGCACTGCCGAAGAACTGATCAGTTCCTTCCAAAATAATAATACGCTGAAAAACACTTCCTATTTTGAAAACACCGCCAAAGATTTGAGCACGGCATCATCGCTTTTAATCTATAAAATGCAGGGAGTGTTTTCAGAAGCCATTTCAGGGTTTTTCAATTCGAATAGCGGTGCGGACATCAAGAATATTTCTTTTGGAGAATTTCCGCTGGCGGCGCTGCAATTCAGCTTCGACAGAAATTTTGCGCACCTAACCCTTAGCTGCAAAGAGGCGGGCGCCACTGCAAAAAGTGTGTCGGCCAAGGTTTCGGAAAAATTCAATATAAGCCTGGAGAGCCCTCTTTTAAACGCCCCACAATTGATAGAAAGCAACAACGGCAGCAGCAATGTGGCCGTACAGGATATTGCCAATACCCTCTATTTTATTTCGGGAAGCGGAAAAATTCTTTGGACAAAAAAAATGGGCGCCCCCATTTTGGGGAAAATTGAAACGGTGGAAATTGCGGGCGGCGGCAACAAACAGATTGCCTTCGCCACTTCGGATGCATTCTATATTTTGGACAGAAATGGGAAGGACGCCAAAGGATTCCCCATAAAATTTAAGGACAAGGTAACCCAGCCCCTTTCGGTTTTTGATTACGACAACAATAGGAATTATCGTTTCGTGATCGTCCAGGGGAAAGAGGTGTTAATGTATGACAAAAACGGAAAGGCCGTAAAAGGTTTTGGTTTCAACAGAGCGAAGAGCAACATTGTGCAGTCGCCCGTCCACATCCGCATGGGCAACAAGGATTACATAGTAATTGCCGAGGAAAACGGCAAACTGGATATTTTGAGCCGCGTGGGCAAACCGAGAGTTTCGGTTTCAAAAAGTTTTAATTTTTCTGAAATTCCCGTTGCCGAGGAAGACAATACTTTTGTGGTAATTACAAAGGAAAATACAAAAGAGCGCATTTCGCAGGACGGAAAGGTTTCTTCCCAAAAACTGGATGTGGGCAGCAATTATTGGTTCGCTATTTTGGGCAATACGAAAGTTACCTTGGACGACAACCTTTTGCGAATTAATGGAAAACTGGCTGAATTGCCATTGGGACTTTACACTAGACCGGAAATCTTCAACATAAGTAGAAATAGCTACATTACCATAACCGAAACCCAGGAAAAAAAGGTCTTTGTTTTTGATAAAAATGGCGAGCTTTTGAATGGGTTTCCCGTTTATGGCACCTCTGCGGCTTCAATGGGAGCGGCCAGTCCAAAAAATCTTGTGGTGAAAGGCGACGCCAAAAATGTGGTGTATTACAGTATCAATTAATCGATAACAAATTAGAAACTAATTTATTAGTCGCTAAATTCTCGATTTGGTTCAGGGAATTTGCGTAAATTTAAATCACAAACCAACCTTTTTGAACTTTATGAGAGCGCTCCTCTGCCTCTTTCTTTTGCTATTGGCTAATACTGCTTCTGGCCAAAACGAATTGCGCGAAAAAAAATCTTCGAAACGCGATTCCTTGATTCTTGCCGATTTCAAAAAAAAGGTTTCACAATCCATCAACGCAAACCCGGATAGTGCGTTAATTTATATTAAACAATTTCGAAAATTTAGCTCCCAAAACAACTATCTGGTTAGTCTCACGGAAGCCGATTATCTCTATGCGCACTATTTCCGAAGAATACAAAAACCCGATTCTGCCCTGTTTTATTTCGAAAAGCAGATTGACGCCGCAAAGAAAATTGATTATTTCCGCGGTATGGCACAAGGATACAATGGACTTTGCAGAACCTATTATTTAATCGGGGAAATTGAAAACTCCATCAATGCCGGAAACCAGGCGCTTAGATATGTGCAAAAAATTGACGATCCCGGGAATTTTATTTTGGCCGACACCCGAAACGCTTTGGCAATTGCCTATTCCCGTCAGAACAAAATGGAAACTGCCATCGCGCATTTGTTGGCTGTAGATTCCCTTCACAAAAAACAACCCATCCGCGAGGACATAATTGCCGCCGCCTACCAAAGTTTGGGCAATATTTACCTCGAACTTAAGGACTATAACGCCGCCGAGACATATTACTTAAAAGCCAATAGAGAGTTCGAAAAAATTCCCGGAGCGGGTGATTTCTATTTTCACACTACCAATGTTTTTTTGGGACAGGTTTATTATCATAAAGGGCAGTTGGAAAAAGCGGACAATATTCTTTCAAAAACACTTCTTTTTTATGAAAAAATAAAGGATGAAAGAACTGTTGCAGAAATAAACAATTATCTGGGACTAGTAAATCTGGACAAAGGAAACCTCAACCAAGCAGAAGCCCACTTGCTGACCGCCTTTAATTTTCAACAAAAAAATGAATACTCGCTAGAGGCAGCCCAATCGGCACTGCAACTTGGAAAGCTTAACATTCAAAAAGGAAACCCCGCTGCGGCCATTGAATTTCTGGAAAATGCACTTGCTTTCAACACTAGCATAAATAATGGAATGATAGCCCAAAAAACCCACTCTCTTTTGGCAGAAGCCTATGCGCTGCAAGGAAATTATAGAGCTGCGTTTGCGAATTCCCAAGTCGCAAAAAAGATAAATGATTCTATCCAATTGGTAGAGATTGCTGAAAAAATCAAGGAGATAGAGGGAATTTATCAAACCGAAAGCAGGGATCGGGAAATTGCCTTGTTAACAACTAAAAACGCACTTGCAGAGCAGCAAAAACGAAACCAACGCAATATACTATGGGGAGTTCTGGCCCTTATCGCCATTGCTGGAATTTTTGTTTTTTTTCAGTTTAAAAACCGACAGAAAACCACTAAAAAATTACTTGAGTTAGACAATGCAAAAAATACATTCTTTGCAAATATTTCACATGAATTCCGAACTCCTCTTACATTGATAAATGGCCCAATTGAAGATCAACTGGCTTCAGACCGACTGTCGCCGTCGGAAAGAAAAAATTTAAGGGCAGCACTTAGAAATTCACAACGGCTAAAGGACTTGGTAGATCAGCTATTGGCATTGGCCAAATTGGAGAGCGGAAATTTAAAATTAAATATTCAGTGTACCAACCTGCCCGATTTCTTGATAGCGCACGCCGAAGCCTTTACCTTTAGCTGCAGTGAAAAGCATATAGATTTTTCCATAGCGGTGCCGAATGATGAAAAAGAAGATTGGTTTGATCAGGACATTTTGGAAAAAATACTTTATAATTTAATTGGCAATGCAATAAAGTACACACCAGAAAATGGATCAATAACATTAAAGGGCGCAAGAGTAGATAACAAGTATGAAATTTCAATAATAAACTCTGGAAAGTATATTCCACTGGAGCAGCAAGAAAAAATCTTTGAACGCTTCTATCAAACAAGCTCCAAAAATCCCGGAACCGGTATTGGCCTTTCCCTTACAAAGGAATTAACTGAAGTTCACAAGGGCTGCATCTCTATAAAAAGTGAGGAGAGTGGCTTCACGGAATTTAAAGTACAAATACCCGTGAATAAAAATATTTATTCTGACCAAGAAATTTTTTCAGAATGCGAAGAATCTGGACAACCCGAAAAACCTGCTATTTTTGAATTATCTGCCCAAAAGGAAATCATTTTGCCCGAAGATGCGCCAACCATCTTGGTAATAGACGATAGCAAAGACATTCGCGATTATGTGAGTTCTATTTTTGAATATACCTTCACCGTCCATACTGCAAGTAATGGTAAGGAGGCCTTTGAAATTGCAATTGAAGTAATCCCAGATATTGTTATAAGTGATGTAATGATGCCTGGCGAAGATGGTTTTACATTTACAAAGCACCTAAAAGAACACCAACTTACCTCTCACATTCCTGTAATACTGCTTACCGCCAAAACGCAGATTACATCAAAACTGGAAGCAATGGGCATCGGCGCAGATGCCTATATTACTAAACCTTTTAATAGTCAATTACTGAAAGCTTCAGTTGAAAATCTTATTGAAAACCGAAGAAGGCTTCAGCAACGCTTTGCACAGGAAGTGGTCCTAATTCCGAAAGATATTGCTATTTCTTCTGCGGACGAAAAATTCCTGGATTTGCTTCAGAAGGTTTTGGATAAAAATATAACTGATTCAAACTTTACGATTGAAGGTTTTGGGAAAGAAATGGGTGTGAGTCGCATGCAATTGCACCGAAAATTAAAAGCATTGACAGGACAATCAGCTTCCGAATTCTTAAAAACGCAACGGCTTAAATTGGCTTTAAAATTATTAAAGGAAAAAAAGATTTCCATTTCGGAAATAGCCTATACCGTGGGTTTCAACGATCCTTCCTATTTTACGAGATGTTTTAAGCACGCTTTTGGTAGTTCCCCTACGGAATATGTTTCAAATTAAGCATATTTCCTGCCATACATAGCGGATGTTACATGTATACTGTTTCCGAAGTCCCTAACGCACTACTTTTAAAAATTGGATGTATAAACCTGTAAACCACAGCTATTTTCCCCATTGTACCGGTAGGTTATAGATTCCATTATTTAGCCTCAACTTCCATTCTTAAATTACTTCCCAATGTAACCAACGCACCACCGCGTTTGGGCACTATTGTGGGCCACAGGGTTTTTGCGCTTTTCAGTACGATGAACACGCCAAGGACCACAAAAAACCCGAAAGAAACCTTGAACCCGATGGCGCCGATGGTAATAAACGGCCCTCCGGAATAGCACAGTACGCCAAATGTAAAATGCAAAAAGGATTTTTCCCCTTAAAATAGTGGTTTTTGCTGCTTTTGTTACATCTGTCATGATTTTAGTTACAATAATGATACTATTTTTAATAGTATCATTATAATTTTACCCTAAATACTTTGAATGCCAAGGATATTACCTTGCAGGGAAAAGGAAATTAAAACCGCGAGTACTATAGTTTGGTAGCAGAGACCTCAAATAAAATCTTTTTAAAACACCGTATTATGAAAACCTTTTTTACAATGTTTTTGGTTTGTATAACAACCATTTGCAACGCACAATTTTTGGACAATCTGGGCAAACGGGCCACCAGGGCCGTAGAACGAACCGTGGAGCGCCGCGTGGAAAGGGAAACCACCAAAAGTACCGACCGCGTGCTGGACACCATTGTGGAATCGCCCAAAAAAGAAAGAGAACGCGAACGGGAGAAGAAACGAAGAAAAAGAAAAGAAAAAAACAATGGAAACGTTATTGGCGGCGGAAACACCAATTCGCAACAACAATCCAACGACCAGCTACCCGTTTACAATGTTAGTGCCAACTTTGACTTTGAGCCCGGCAACCTCGTAATTTTTGAAGACCGCTTCTTGCGGGACAACACAGGCGATTTTCCCGCAAAATGGGACACCAACGGCAGTGGCGAAATTGTTACCGTGAACGGCCAAAAATGGTTCCGGTTGGCAAACAGATCCATGTTCATACCCATGGTCGCCCAACAACTGCCCGAAAACTTCACCGTTGAATTCGACCTGCTGACTAGCGGACTTGACAATCGGACAAGCTCGCAGGCCATGGTAACGCTTTTCCTTTCCGATAACGCAAAATACGACAAAGGAAAAAACTGGTCTATGGTCGAGCTATCGCCTTGCCAGTACATCAATTCTCCGGGCGCTATTGAAAAAGTAGAAAACGGCAAAAGACAATTCCGCAATGAAGTTGGAAAAGACTATCGAAACGCCATTAACGGGAAATCGCGCGTTTCCATAGCCGTAAACAAATCCCGGATGCGCGTTTGGTTAAACGACAATAAAATCGTGGATGCGCCCAGGCTGGTCGCCAATGGCACTTCCCATTTCAAAATAGGCACCCGCGGTTTGCGCGATGAACGCAATATGGACGAGGTGCTCATTGCCAACTTCCGCATTGCGAAAACAGGCCAGGACAACCGCAGTAAGTTAATAACCGAGGGCAGGCTAACTACCAATGCCATTCATTTCAACACAGGTTCGGCAACCATTAAAAGTGGCAGCGAGGCCATTTTGCGAGAGGTGGGCGAAGCCATGCAAAGCGTTCCCGAAATGCGTATCCTGATCGTTGGCCATACAGATGCCGACGGAAGTGCGGAAAGCAACCTAAAGCTCTCTCAGGAACGAGCCAAAGCCGTCAGGGCAGTGCTTACCAACCAATACGGTATAGCCATTGGCCGGATACAGACCGATGGCAAAGGCGAATCAAGCCCCGTGGCAGACAATACCTCGTCCGCAGGAAAAGAACAGAACAGACGTGTAGAATTCATCAAAATTTAAAAATACCCATGAAAAAACTTTTTATCACAGCATTCGTAGCTTTAGGGGTAGCTTCAACCGCACTGGCGCAGTCCGGTTGCAGCAAATTTTATCCGCTTAAAGAAGGATCCAAGGCCGAACTCACAACGTACGACAAAAAAGGAAAGGTTGCCGCTGTCGTCGATTACGTGGTCCTCGATAAAACACAGACCGCACAAGGAGCGGTAGCCACCATGAAATCTACCATAAAGGATGAAAAGGGTAAATTGATAGCCGAAACGGAATATGACATTACCTGCGATGGCACCAAGATATCCATAGACTACAACGCCATGATGAGCCCCATGCTCATGGACCAGTTCCAGAATATGGAATATGACATTAGCGGAATAGACTTGGAAATACCCAACAACCTTTCGGTGGGCCAGGAACTGCCCGATGCCGAAATGAATATGAAAATAAGCATGAGCGGCATTAACATAAATATGGATTTGACCATAACAAACAGAAAAGTAATTGGCAAGGAAGACGTAACAACTCCTGCCGGAACGTTCTCTTGTTTTGTGATAACCTACGATATGACCACAAAAATGGGAATGACCCAAACAAGTAATTCAAAACAATGGATTGCCGAAGGCGTAGGGATGGTTAAACAGGAAGACTATCAAAGAGGAAAAGTATCTTCTAGCAGCGTACTCACTAAATTTTCAAAGTAAACTAAAACCAAATTAAATTTCAAAAACCGAGGCTTAGGCTTCGGTTTTTTCTTTTATTTCGGCTTCAAAAAGCATCAGAAAATGTTTTAACAACCTTACTTTTACTTCCGCAAGGCTAATTTTTGTTTTACCCAATTCAACATTTAAAGAGGTAACCGCCTTTCCCCTAATTCCACAGGGAATCATATGGTCAAAATAACCCAGATCGGTATTCACATTTAAAGCAAAGCCGTGCATGGTAACCCAACGACTTGCCCGCACGCCCATAGCACAAATTTTTCTTGCAAAGGGAGTGCCCACATCTAGCCATACACCTGTTTCTCCTTTACTCCGCTCAGCTTTTAAGCCATATTCTGCCAAGGTGAGAATAATCATTTCTTCCAAAAGACGCATGTATTTATGAATATCGGTAAAGAAGTTTTCCAGATCCAATATCGGATAACCCACAATTTGTCCTGGACCGTGATATGTAATATCACCTCCTCGATTTATTTTATAAAATGAAGCGTTTATTTCAGCAAGTTTTTTTTCAGAAATAAGTAGATTCTCAACATGGCCGCTTTTTCCAAGGGTATACACATGCGGATGTTCAACAAAAAGGAAGAAATTGGGCGTTTCATATTGCAAATTCTCTTTACTGTTTTTGCTTTTTATCTGTAAAATCTTTTGAAAAAGATTCTCCTGGTAATCCCAAATTTCTTTGTAATCCCTTAACCCCAAATCATTTATTTCCAAATATTTGTTCAATTATTCTTTAGATTTTTTTGCGAACCAAAATTATCAATTAAAAATGTTTGAGATGGGTATTTCTATGCTTTTTTGAAGTTTTTTATACTTTTTCTTAAAGTTAATTTCTTAAAAATTTATTAAATTCCTTCAAGACTCTTATCTTTACGGTTCTAAACATTCATATAAACTACATCTAAAATGAAAAAAAGTACTTTTAAACCATTTCTGATTGTATGTCTTTTGCTTTTAAGCTTTGGATTGCAAGCACAGAATGCGTTGTGGAGCAAAGTATCGCCCACAGAGACGCAAAACCGACAGAAAGCCTTCCGCAATGCTATGCCGCAGGACTTTAACCTTTATTCCCTGAATACAACAGCTCTTAAAAACCAGTTGCTTAATGCACCTGAAAGATTTACACGTCTTTCAAATGTTGTAATTGAGCTTCCAACAAATAATGGCGAAATACAACGTTTCCGCGTTTATGAAGCTTCTATTATGGAGCCAGCGCTTCAGGCACAACATCCAAACATTCGTTCATACGCAGCCCAAGGTATTGATGATCCTTCTGCAGTTGCTCGTTTCAGTGTTTCAAATGTAGGTGTACACGTGATGATTTCATCTCTAAACTATTCTACTATCTATATTGATCCTTACACTCAGGACAAAACTTACTATATAGCTTATAATAGAGATCAGGTTCCTGCAGATCCTAATGCCCCAGTATGTATGGCTGAGGATAACGAAATTATCGATATGCCATTGGATTACAGAAATGCTGATGATGGAGTTCTTAGAACATACCGTCTTGCCTTGGCTTGTACTGGGGAATATGCACAATACCACCTTAACCAACAAGGAATAGACCCGGGAGAGCCAGACCCTGTTAAGAAGGCTGCTGTTCTTTCTGCCATGAACGTTTCTATGACACGTGTAAATGGTGTCTATGAAAGAGATGCCTCTCTTACTATGGTAATAATTGCAAATAATACCGATATTATATACTTAAATTCAGCAACGGACCCGTACACAAATAACAGTGGAGGTACAATGTTAGGTCAAAATCAAACCACTTGTGATAACGTAATAGGAAATGCCAATTATGACATTGGGCACGTATTTAGTACTGGCGGTGGTGGAATCGCTGGTTTACGCGTACCATGTGTAACAGGTCAAAAAGCAAGAGGTGTTACTGGATTAACTGCTCCTATAGGAGATATATTTAATATTGACTTTGTGGCTCACGAAATGGGACATCAATTTGGCGCTAACCACACCTTCAACAACTCTTGTGGTAACAATAGAAATGCTGCAACTGCAGTAGAGCCAGGAAGTGGTTCTTCTATTATGGGTTACGCAGGTATTTGTCCTCCTAATGTACAAAGCAATAGCGACGATTATTTTACAGCTATAAGCATTCAAGAAATTTGGAACTTTATTAAAAACGGTTCTGGACAATGTGCTACACAAACTCCAACCAACAACCTACCTCCCACTGCAGATGCTGGTCCTGATTATACACTTCCCATATCTACTCCATTTATCTTAAAAGGTATTGCTAGTGATCCAGATGGAGATGTATTATCACATTGCTGGGAACAGATGAACCCACAGGTTGCTCCTATGCCACCTCAAAATAGTTCAACCTCTGGCCCAGCTTTTAGAACCAATGATCCTATTGGCTCTCCTGACAGATATATGCCCGCAATTGGAACTGTACTTGCTGGAAACACCCAAAGCACTTGGGAAGTGGTACCTTCTGTAGGAAGAACTATGAATTTCAGATATACCGTTCGCGACAATGTTGCCGGAGGTGCCGCCTCGGCAAGCGACAACGTATTGTTAACTTTTGATGGAGGTTCTGGTCCATTTGTGGTTACATCACAAAACACAGCCACTACTTGGACTATCGGAAATACCGAAACCGTGACTTGGGATGTTGCAGGAACCGATGTAGCTCCAGTAGATAGCCCTAATGTGGACATCTGGTTTTCTACCGATAACGGCCAGACATACCCAATTGCAGTTGCATTGAACTTACCAAACAACGGAAGCGCAGTTGTTAATGTACCAAACCTTAACACTACTACGGGTAGATTGATGGTTATGTCATCAAACAATATCTTTTACGATGTTAACAATGCTACAATTACTGTTGATGGCGTAGTAGGTGTTGAGGACTTTACATTTGATAATTTCTCAGTGTATCCAAACCCTTCAAGTGGGACTTTCAACCTTACTTTTACACCAGCTTCAAACGATAAGATTGAAATTTCGCTTTACGATTTAAGAGGAAGAGTAATCAACCAATACACTTTTGATGATGCTTCTACTTCAAGTACTTTCAGCAAGCAGTTGGAGTATAGCTATATCGATAGTGGAATGTATTTCCTTGTAGTGAAGAATGGCAACAAAGTAACTACTAAGAAGATTGTGAAAAATTAAGTTCCAAGATTAAGAACTTATAAAAAAGAGAAAAGAACAGTATTATTCCTGTTCTTTTCTCTTTCTTTTTTAGGAATATCTGTATAAACAGTCGCTTTAAAAAGTTCCATTGAAACCATCCTCGCTAATAAACCGGGCTTTAAGGAAGCTTTTGAAATAAAGATTGGTTCGGGATGTAAATTCTGTTTGACTAAATCCTGAAAAAAAAAGACCCGTAGTTAACAGGTCTTTTCAGTTTAATTATTTGATTTTTAAGTCATAGAAACGCCGCTTTTAAAAAAACTATTGACTACCGACTATAGCCTACGTACTACCTCATCACAGTTTAACCGTTTCTGAGATATTTGAGATTACCTGCGAAGTCTTTTCCACCTCAAAATTTAGGTTAAACGTAAGGGTTTTATTATTTGCAGAAACAGATAACTCTCCATTGCTAATTGGGTAATAACCTGCCTCGCCCTTACAAAAACAATGCTTGCCGTACAACAATTTCACATCGCTTAATGAAGCATTTACCTTGCTAATATTTTCAACCGCAGCGGGTATTTCAAAATGAATGGTTTCAGAATAGTTGCCATCGGCTGTTCCTTCGGGACCTTTTTTTAAATATGTGTATTCAATAACAGTGTTCTTTCCGGCAACCATTTCTGGATAAATAGCCCCTGTTTCATCTACCTTTATAGTAAGGTGGCTGTTTTTATGAATTTTCACAGTGCAATTGCCTTCTTCAGGACAACCGGTTACACGTTCATTTAATTGTCCCATAGTAGCGGTTTTTTCTGTTGAGGTTACTGTTCCCGTCTGCGTTTTGCAGGCGTTTATCATCAGTAGTGGAATTAAAAAATAAAATGCTTTCATAGTGTTAAGTTTTATGTTAGTATTACTTAATATACAAATACGTTGCCGAAATTTGCTATTTTTCCAAAACCACCTCAAGATCCAGCACATCTGGATTCTTAAAATATTCAATAAACGGCTTTTGAAGAATCACCGTTCTTCCATCAGCCGAAAAAGTGGCTTCAGGATTGGATGTTTTCTTAATTTTCTTTGGAAAAGTATATTTCAAAGTATAATTAGAACCTCCCATAAAAGCTTCGGCCTGCTTTATACTATCTACTTGCTGCTGATGGAGTTTTTCATCTTTTATATAAGCATCGCGTTTAAAGATGCCCTCTTTAAAAGTATAATTAACGCCCACGACCTCGGGGGAGTCTTCCTCTTTCTTTATTTCGGTATTGGAGTTTGGATTGGGCATTACATTACTTGCCTGTTCTAGCCCACTCAAAATATCGTTAGCCTCGCTTATATCTTTAAAATTTGTTGAAATATCATAAACCATTTCGGCTGCTTGCGTATCCATCTTCATATGGATATTGAAGTTCTCCAGCTTTTTCAGTTTATCCTGTTCCGCTTTTGAAAGTTTTGAGATACTATCCTTTTTCGCCTCCAAAAACTGTTTCATAGCTATAATAGTATCGATTTTCACACTGAGGGAATCAGTAAGGGCAGAACCCCCAAAGGCCATCATTTCATTCAGGTTCACTTCCACGGTCATAGTTCCACTACCATCTTCGTTCATAACCATTGTTTCGGTAAACTGACAGCTTACCAAAGCAAGCGCCACAGTATAAAGAGCAAGTAATCTTAGTTTCATCGGTCTATCTATTTGGGTTGTTTAAAATAATCAGCGCAGCGATTACACCAGGAATCCACCCGCAAACTGTAAGTATAAAAACAATTAATACAGAACCGCAACCTTTACCAATTACGGCAAGAGGCGGAAATAGGATTGCAAGCAGAACACGCCATAAACTCATAGAAACAAAGCTACAATATATATTCGTTATTTTCAGACTTAGTTAATTAGGGATATGAAATTTAAATTTCTGTAAAATCTTACGATAGTAAATCTTGGATCGTATATTATAAATCCCTCATTTTCGTATTTGCTGCTTCGTATTTCGTACTTCAATTACCTATCTTTGCAAACTTATTTTTAGAAACAATTATATGCAACTGTCTGAACTGGAAATCATCCGAAGAGAAAAACTACAACAACTGCGCAATATGGGCATTAATCCCTACCCCGCAGACCTGTACCCCGTTACCGATACTTCAAAAAAAATAAAAGAGAATTTCGAGGAAGGAAAAAAGGTAGTTATCGCCGGCAGATTGATGTCCCGAAGAATTCAAGGAAAAGCTTCTTTTGCCGAACTTCAGGATGCAGATGGCCGTATACAGGTGTATTTTAACCGTGATGAAATCTGTACGGGCGAAGACAAAACCCTTTATAATGAAGTCTATAAAAAACTGCTGGACATGGGCGATTTTATAGGTATTGAAGGCGAACTATTTAAAACCCAAGTAGGTGAAAAAACTGTAATGGTAAAAAACTTCACCTTACTTAGCAAAGCTTTAAAACCGTTGCCACAGCCACGGGTTGATGCCGAGGGCAAGGTACACGATGCCTTTACTGACCCCGAACAACGCTACCGTCAGCGCTATGCCGACTTGGTGGTAAATCCCCACGTAAAGGAGATTTTCGTAAAGCGCACCAAGCTTTTTAATGCCATGCGAACTTTTTTTAACGAGCGTGGCTATTTTGAAGTGGAAACTCCCGTTCTTCAACCAATTCCCGGAGGCGCTGCTGCGAGACCATTCATCACACATCACAACTCCTTGGACATTCCATTGTATATGCGCATTGCAAATGAACTGTACCTAAAAAGATTGATCGTAGGCGGTTTTGATGGCGTGTATGAGTTTTCAAAAAACTTCCGCAACGAAGGTATGGATCGCACCCACAATCCTGAATTTACCGCCATGGAAATTTACGTTTCCTACAAAGATTACAACTGGATGATGGATTTCTGCGAGCAGTTATTGGAATTTTGTGCCATGGAAGTAAACGGCACCACCAAAGCAACCTTCGGAAAACACGAAATTGATTTTAAAGCACCGTATCCAAGAGTAACTATGGCAGAGTCAATTAAGCATTTCACAGGTTTTGATATCACTGGAAAAAGTGAGGACGAAATCCGAAAGGCAGCTTTGGATATGAAAATTCCTGTGGATGATACTATGGGCAAAGGAAAACTGATTGATGAAATTTTCGGCGAAAAGTGCGAGGGCAATTACATTCAGCCAACCTTTATTACAGATTACCCAAAGGAAATGAGTCCACTATGTAAAGAACACCGCGACAATCCTGAACTTACCGAACGTTTTGAACTTATGGTATGTGGAAAGGAAATAGCAAACGCCTACAGCGAACTCAACGACCCAATAGACCAGCGCGAGCGTTTTGAGGCACAACTAAAACTGGCAGACAGAGGTGATGACGAAGCAACCGCCTTTATAGATTTTGACTTTCTACGCGCTTTGGAATACGGCATGCCTCCCACCAGCGGTATGGGCATTGGGATGGACCGTTTAATAATGTTCCTTACCAACAACGCCTCCATACAAGAAGTACTTTTTTTCCCACAAATGCGCCCCGAGAAGAAAAAAGTGGAAATGACCGAGGACGAAAAAGCGGTTTATACACTTTTAAAAGCCAACTCACCAATCGCTCTAGAAGATTTAAAAACCCAAAGTGGCCTCAGCAACAAAAAATGGGACAAGGCCATAAAGGGGCTCACCGCCTCCAAAGTTGCAAAGGTTGAAAAGACGGATGAAAATTTAATGGTTTGGGTTTTATAAACACTACTTAAATACAGATTAATTTCGTAATTGGGCTACCATTGAGGTGGCCCAATTCTTTTATAAAAGTTAGAAACCACCGCCCGCACTTTTTTCCTCCTTTTTGGCATAAGGGGTCTGACATCCCTGCCAGAAACGTGAGCGGTGGTATATAATTTTTAAAATGATAACCTAAAATTAAAAAAACACTCCACTGCCCACAATAACCACTTAGCCAAACACACCTTTCAGTGAGCAAAACAAACTTTTCAAAGAACATTTTAATGAAAACTAAAAACAAATACTTATTCCTCTTTACAATTCACTTTACATAATCAAAAAATTAAATATCAAGACTGACATCTTACACCTCACAACCCCCATTAAACCATTTCCAAATTCCTGCGTCATACTTACAGTAAACAATAAAAAATACAAAGTGATGAAAAAAGCAATGATAATCCTTATGGCACTTACCACCTTCGCCATTACCGCACAGAACAAAAATGAGGACAGAAAGGAAAACCGAAGTCAGCTAAGGGAAAACCTTACTCCCGAGCAACGCGCCGAATTGCATGCCAAAAAGATGACCCTCGATTTAAACTTAAACGAAACCCAACAGGCACAAATAAACCAATTATTGTTGAAAATGCACAATAATAGGCCAGAACGCACCAAGAACAGAAAAGAAATGACCGATGCCCAAAAATTTGAAGTCAAAAACGCGATGCTTGACAGGCGCATAGCCATGAAAAAGGAAATGAAACAAATTCTCACTGAAGAACAATTTACCAAATGGGAAAACGGAAAGCAACACCAAGAGCGCCGGTTCAAGAATAAAAAGAGAAAAGAAAAACGCAGCGAAGATTAATAAAACCTTAAAAAGCATTTTTTTGGCGCAATTATTGTTTTAATTATAGACAAATTGGTTACATTAGTAACTTGTAAAAAACAAAAATTAAAACAATGAAAAACCTACTAACAGTATTTGCATTTGCAGTAACTATGCTTTTGGGAGTTCAAACAACCTCAGCCCAGCAGCTTTCCCAAGATAAAAGCAGACCAGAAGTTATAGCCAAAACCGAAACTGCAAAGCTCACCGAAGCTTTAGACCTTTCTGGCGATCAAAGCCGTACCATCTTTAGAGCCTTGGTAGCAAAACAAGTTGGCTATCAAAAAAATGTGGATGGAAAAGACGCCTCAAGCGCAACAGTAATAGCAGAAAAGAAAAAAATTGACGCTCAGTTAAAAGATGCGATGAAAAAAACGCTTACTGATGATCAATACTCTAAATGGCTTAAAATGAATAATTAGTGATTAATTATATTTAAAACCAAGGCCCTTTCTAAATTTAGAAAGGGCCTTTTTTTTTCATATGAAATTTTAAAAATTATCAAATGCGTGCTCTGGATCCGCTTTTTTTAAATAAGATTCTTTGCTACTTTTCCACAAGCAGCAATAGTAACATCCAAATCTTCGTAGCTTAACGCATCACAAATAAACCAAGTTTCAAAAGCACTGGGTGCAATATAAACGCCTTCATTAAGCAAACCGTGGAAAAACCTTTTAAAATTTTCATTGTTAGCAGCAGCTGCAGATTCAAAATCGGTCACTGGCATATCAGAAAAATGGACAGAAATCATTGAGCCAACCCGATTAATTGTAAACTTTATTCCTTCAGAATTGAGTGCAGCCTCCAACCCTTTATGCAAATATTCAGTCTTCTTGTTTATTGAATCGTAAATATCTCTGTTCTTATTCAGTTCCTTTAGCATCGCCAATCCGGCAGCCATTGCCAGCGGATTTCCACTTAAGGTTCCCGCTTGATATACTGGTCCAATAGGTGCTAAATGATTCATAATTTCTTCTCTTGCGGCAAAGGCTCCCACTGGTAATCCGCCTCCTATTACTTTTCCAAAAGTTACAATATCAGCTTTTATGCCGTATAATTCCTGTGCTCCGCCAGCAGCCAATCTAAACCCGGTCATTACTTCATCAAAAATCAAAAGGATATTGTTTTCATCACAAAGTTTTCGCAAGCCTTCCAAAAACCCTTTTGCAGGAGGAATGCACCCCATATTTCCGGCTACGGGTTCTAATATTATGCAGGCAATTTCATTCTTATTAGCAGAAATTACTTCCTCTACATTATTCAAATCATTATAGGTAGCAACCAGCGTATCCCTTGCGGTTTCTTTGGTAACACCGGGGCTGTTGGGACTTCCAAAAGTAACGGCTCCACTTCCAGCTTGAATTAAAAAAGAATCACTATGACCGTGATAACATCCCGCAAATTTTATGATTTTTTCCTTCCCCGTAAAACCTCTGGCCAACCGCACAGCGCTCATACAAGCTTCAGTACCGCTATTCACAAAACGTATCTTATCAATATTGGGTACCATAGCTACAGCCAGTGCGGCTATTTCAGTTTCAATTTCAGTAGGCATTCCAAAAGAGGTGCCCTTTTTTGCCTTTTCAATTACAGCATTAACTACAGGTTCGTGAGCGTGCCCTAAAATCATAGGTCCCCAAGAGTTTATATAATCAATAAGCTTGTTTCCATCAGCATCATATAAGTAAGCACCCTTGGCATTTTCCACAAAAACAGGAGTGCCCCCCACCGCTTTAAAAGCTCGAACTGGAGAATTGACGCCACCGGGAATTACTTTTTGTGCCGCTGCAAATAGAGCACTACTTCTTTGATATTTCATATTAATATATGGGTGTTTTAATTTTTTTTGAAGAAGGTTTTAGTTTTAACTAACCACTACAATTGATTACTGATTTTTTACAGGATGCAGGTACAGCACCTGCCCAATTGAAAGATCATTACTTTTTAAACCATTGTATTTTTTAAGTGTTTCAACAGTAAGATTAAATCTTCTAGAAATGCTGTAAAGTGTGTCGCCAGCCTGGACGGAATAAGTTCCGATTTTTGAATCATCGGGATCTATGGCGCTCACCCTTCTCCCCAAAACCTCATCATCATAAGCGGTAAGATTATATCTTTCAATAATGCTTATAAGCTTGTCAGGGTATTTTGGATCTGTGGCATAACCTGCTTTTCGCAATCCTTTTGCCCAACCTTTATAATCGTCTTTTCTAAGTTTAAATAAATCTTGATAGCGGCTGCGCTGGGTTAAAAAGAGAGAATGGTCTCTATAGGAATATTTGGGGTCGTTGTATTTTCTGAAACATTCACCGCGTTCATCATCATCGTGATATACACGATCTCCTTCCCAACCTGTATGGCATTTAATCCCAAAGTGGTTGTTGGCCTTCAAGGTTAGTTCACCCGCACCAGCACCACTTTCTAAAATGCCCTGCGCAAGGGTTATGCTTGCTGGTATTCCGTACTGAAGCATTTCTTCCTTGGCAATTTGAGCGTATTCATTTATATAATTTGCAACGCGTTCGCTATAGGGAATATTTACCGGCGCTACTACAACCTCTGGTTCTTCTGCCTTTGTATCCTTTTCCTTTACGGTTTGATTTACCCTAACAACACGTTCGGTATTATGTTTTTTTCGATATTTAGTCGCGGTTTTTTTTGATTTGCAACTGCTAAAACAAACAATAATTACAAAAAGAAGTATAGTAATTCTGCCAATCATTTTATTCAATTATAGGAAGGTTTTTCTTTTTCAGCTTTTGATTCATTCCGGCAATTCCCTGCAGGCCTCCAGTATGGATCGCAAAAATACGGCTATTTTCTTTGAAATGCCCCTTTTTTAAAAGATCCACAATGCCAAACATCATTTTTCCGGTATAGATTGGGTCCAACGGAATATTGGTTTCTCTTTTAAACTTATTAATGAAACGTATCAAATCAGCATCTATTTTACCATAGCCACCAAAACAATACGCATCTGTGATAGAGAAATTGGTTTTTGAGGTATATTTTTCAATTTCTTCCGATTGAAAAGTTCCCTTTAAAGCAGAAAATCCTACAATGCATTGATTTTCCTTTGAAGCTTTTACCAGTCCGGCCATAGTACCGCCAGTACCCACAGGAACACAGATATAATCAGCTTTTTCTGAAATATTCTTTAAAATTTCCTCACATCCTTGAACCGCCAAGGCATTTGTGCCCCCTTCGGGAAGTATATAAATATCGCCAAACTGTTTCTTTAAATGATTAATGAAATTAGTTTCGGTTTTCTGTCTATAAGCTTCACGCGAAATAAAATATAACTGCATACCACAATCCTGAGCAAAGGAAAGTGTAGTGTTTTCAAATATTTTACTTTCAAGCTCCTCCCCCCGAATAATTCCAATAGTTTTAAAGTTCAGTTCTTTGCCAGCGGCTGCAACTGCAGCTATATGATTTGAAAAAGCACCTCCAAATGTAAGTAAAGTGCTAAACCCATTATCTTCCGCTGCTACAATGTTATATTTAAGCTTTCTGAATTTATTGCCAGGTACAAATGAATGCGACAGATCTTCTCTTTTTATGAATAGCTTACAACCCTTATTATTATAAATAGAAATATCTATTTCTGTTACAACTTCGCTATCGAACATTAAAAGTCTATTCATAAAGACAAATATATGCATTGATAACCTGAAGCAATAAAAAGCATAATCTTTCTCTTACAAAAAATTCTTACAAATTTCTAAATAAAAGTGTTCAAATGTAGGAAACAACTGATATCTAATGATTTATTTCTTAAAATTTTTAACTTTTATCCGAAAAATTTGCACTTTATCGAAATATTATCATATTATTGTACCAATATTTTCAACAACCCCAAATTATGAAAATAAAACTACCTACACTGTGGGCGGTAATTTTGGCCGCTCTATTCTTGGCTAATAGTGTTTCCTATGCACAAATAGGAATCAATACTACAACACCACATGGCATCCTCGATGTACATGGCAACAATCAAGGAATTGTTCTTCCTCGAGTTGCCCTAAGCTCCAAAAATGTCCAAACACCTATTCTAAATCCACAAGGCGGAAATATTGTTCCCGGTACTGTTGTTTATAATACGGCCACTACCTCTGGAACTAATGCTGTTTTCCCGGGTATTTACGTTTGGACAGGTACAGAATGGCAAAATAAATTCACAAAAAAGGAAACGAAAATTTATAAGCAATCGAGCTTTTTTCAGCCTGCATCGAATGGCGGAGTTCAAAATGTGCCTGGTATGAGTCAAACTTTTACACCAAAATATAGCGGCCCTTACAAAATGGAGGTTAGCTTGAATTTTGGAGGAGGGTATGTGAGTGATCTTTCTCCACAAATGGACATAGCATCTCAATCGGGAAATTTTGCGTTTACTATTAATGGCAATACTTATAATGTTGTCGCGAAAACTAATTGTACCCTTATGGGAACGCGCTATTATGCTATTTGGCAGCAAACTTTTATTATAGAATATCTTAATCTTAATGCGAATACAGCATATCCTTTCAATTTAACTTTTGATATGGCTGCCGCCCCAGGTTTTGAAAATAGTGGCAATTCAGGCACTGGTTTGGGCTATATAGGCATACCAGATCACGTGCCATGTTCAGTAGAATTCACTTATATAGGAAACTAAAAGAATAAAATATGGAAAAAAACTACATATTATTTCATAAAATTACCATCTTGCTTTTACTGACATTCAATTCAGCATTTGCGCAGGTTGGTATTGGAACTACCTCACCAAAAGGTGCACTAGATATAGAAAGCACACAATACGGTGTTGCTTACCCAAGTGTGGCGCTTACTGCAACTAATCTGGAAGCTCCTGTTGTAAACCCAACTACTGACCCTCTAGAAATAGGCACTACAGTCTATAACACCAATACTACAAACAATGGTTCTTTTGACGTGGAGCCTGGAATTTATTCATGGGATGGCAGTATATGGGTTCGCCATTATTATAAAAGACAGGTAGAAGGATTTAAGCAAACGAGTACACTTCGCACTAGTTCAAATGGAGGCTGGCAAATTGTAAATGGATTTCCCATTTCCTCGCCAAGAACATTCTTTGCAAAATATACAGGTCAATATAAAATTGATTTAAAATTGAATTATGGAGGTGGCGCTATGGTGAATAATGCAGATGTAAATGTAGGTTTATTTGAAGGCGACTTTAGATTCACCTTTAATTCAACGCCATACTTAGTTCGTGCAAAATCATTTTCAACATACAATAATTACATTAGCGGCGGAACTCAATTTAGTAATATTTCCGTCCAAGTTTATAAAACTATCTACGTAAATCTAGTTGCCGGTACCATCTATACATTTTCTTTGGAATTTGATCAGTATCCAGATCCAGATCCAGATGTGAACATCGGTTATCTAAATAATGGAAATTCAGGTACTGGTAGAGGCTATGTAGGTCAAGATATTCCCTGCATTATCGAATTTACTTATCTAAAAGAATAATTTAAAAAAGATCCAAATTATGGAACGTATATATAAAATAGGAATATACTTAGTCTTTTTGCTTGCTTGGTGCTTGGTTAATGCACAAGTGGGTGTGGGCACGGTAACACCACAGGGAATGCTAGATGTACAAAACAATAATTCCCTGGGATTAGTTTTTCCAAAAGCAGCATTAACAAGCACAAGTAGCGCAGCACCAGTTGTCAATCCCAATGGGGGAGGCTTGGTGGCTGGCACTGCTATTTTTAACACCAATACAGCAAACGATGTATCTCCAGGAATTTATGTATGGGAAGGTACGCGCTGGATTCCGCAATATATGCGGGAAGATTATGAAATTTATGAACAAACCCCATTACAGCAACGAATAACCTTAGGAAGCAAGGTCTATAATGGAGCTGGCTCCAATTGGGTGTACATAAATAACTTTGCGCCTGGAGATAATTCGTTTACCCCAATTTATACAGGATTGTACAAGGTTAAAGTAAACCATCAATTTGGCGCGGGAAAAATTAAACTCCCCGTATCCCCCAATAAAATTATGATGGCAACCCAAGAAGGGTTGTTTCGATTCAATTTTAATGGTACAAACTATTTGACCTATTCACATTCCTATTCCATGTACAATGCTGCCACTAATGGTGGAACATATTATGAACAATTCCCGCACGACACCCAGCTTACACTATATCTTAGCTTGACAGCCGGAGTTTCTTATTCGTTTACACTTGAATTTGATATGGTAGTAGGCGATGAATTTGACGACCCAGAAGCCGGTCCGGGAATGGGATATGTAGGTGTGGATAAACCTTGTACCGTAGAATTTACCTTTTTAGAATAAGAAAGAAACTAACCCCATAAAAAATATAAATTATGAAGAATTTATTACTCCTTGCTGTTTTAATGAACTTTGCATTCATATCAGCTCAAACTCCGTGTTCGGGCGGCAATGCAGGCGGTTATCCTTGTAACGGACTTACACTGCAATCGTTCATTTCCCTTTCTTCTATGAATGCTTCTAGTGGAAATGATTCCTGGGGTTGGACTGATCCGCAAACAGGTAAGGAATATGCATTGATGGGAGTTAACAATGGAACGGTTTTTATAGACATCTCAAACCCAACCAGCCCTAAAAATTTAGGCAAACTACCTTCTCATCTTAATAAAAGTAGCGCATGGCGAGATATTAAAACCTACAATAACCACGCTTTTATAGTTAGTGAAGCAAGTGGTCACGGTATGCAGGTTTTTGACCTTACCCGTTTAAGAGGGCTAAATACTGATCCTAACCGCACTTTTTCCACAGATGCTCGTTATAGCGCATTCGGTAACTCACACAATATCGTTATCAATGAAGATACAGGATATGCATATGTAGTTGGCGCTAGCATTTATAGTGGAGGACCTCATTTCATTAACATACAAAATCCCACAAACCCTACAAATGCTGGAGGCTATTCTGGAGATGGTTATACTCATGATGCACAAGTTATTACCTATAATGGTCCCGATCCGGATTATCAAGGCAGAGAAATTCTAATTGGAAGCAATGAATCCAAAGTGGTTATATTGGATATAACCAATAAGAATAATCCTGTGAAAATATCATCACTTTCATACGCAAACTTTAGTTATACCCATCAAGGCTGGTTTACGGATGATAAGCGATATTTCATACTCGGCGATGAGCAAGATGAAATGAATGTTGGTTTTAACACTAGGACTTTAATTTTTGATTTTACCGATCTCGACGCACCTACATTGAAATCTACTTATTACGGTCCAACTTCTGCAATAGATCATAACGGGTATGTTCGTAAAAATCGTTTTTATCTTGCAAACTACGAAGCTGGGGTTAGAATCCTAAATATTTCTGATATTGCTAATGGCAATATGACTGAAATAAATTCATTTGACACCTATCCCCAAGCAAATAGTGCAAATTTTCACGGGGCGTGGAATATATACCCCTATTTTGAGAGTGGAAATCTTTTAGTAAGCGATTACACCCGCGGATTCTTTCTTCTAAAAGATCCTAATTATGACAATACAAATCCAAATGCATTATGCCAGAACATTACGGCTACATTAACTAGCTCTGGTTCGGTAACGATTACTGCAAATATGCTTGATGGCGGCTCAACCGACAATAAAGGAATAGTTAAAAAAACAATTAGTAAAAGTACTTTTACCTGTAATGATCTCGGACCTAACTTTGTTGATTTTACCGTGGAAGACGATTACGGAAACAAATCTACTTGTACAGCAACGGTTACTGTAGTGGCTCCCACAACACGCTATTTAAGTGGAGCTTGGAACAATGGAGCCCCTGGCCCTGGCTCAAATGCAATAATCAGTAGTAATTATGACACTGCTTTAAAAGGTAGCATTGATGCATGTACTTGTGAAGTTGACGCCAACAAAACCCTAACAGTTTCAGCAGAAGATTATATAAACATCACAAAAGATATTACCGTAAACGGTAATCTAATTGTAGAACATCAAGGTAGCGTGGTACAATCTGACGATAGTGCAGTGGTCACCAACAACGGTACTATTAATGTAAACTATACAACCCCCTTTATGCTCCCTCGCGTATTCTTGGTAATGGGAAGCCCCATGACAATTGAAACTCGGGATGGTGTTTTTGCCGATTCTTATATGTTCTTAAATCACCTTACCGAAAACTTTGTTCCCAATCCAGATGTTGAAGATCAGTTTCCCCTTGCCGAAAACTTTGCCGATGACAATAAAGACAACTGGGTGCTATATTCAGGAACAATAAATCCCGGAGAAGGTTATATTTCCCGTCCTCAACTAAACGGCAATGACGGAAATAAAACCTACGATATGACCTTCGAACAAGGCACTTTGAACACAGGCGATGTAAATTTCACCGTAAAATATAACGGTAACAGAAATAGCAGTCCTAACGTACTAGCAAATCCATACCCTTCTGCAATCAGTGCCGCAGATTTCATTAATGCAAACACGATGGTAAACGAGGTCTATTTTTGGAATCCGAACACACCTCCTAGCCCATCCCTTCCGGGTGCGTATGCAATGAATTTTAGCATGGAAGATATTTCTATGTATAACCTTTCGGGCGGAACCTATGCTCCATCAGACCCAACACAAACACTACCAAGCGGATATATTTCGACAGGGCAAGGTTTTGGTATAAAAGCAACTGCGTCAGGTATAGCAAGTTTCAGCAACAGTATGCGAGTTATTGATAACAATAATACGGCACCAAGACCATCACAAGACGGTATAGACCGCGTGTGGATTAGTGTTAAAAACGCACAATACAATATGGGCAACAATACACTTATAGCCTTTTCACCCTATGCAACTAGTGGTATTGATGCGGGATATGATAGTAGAAGATTGGCTACGGTATTGTCACTCTATACCCACCTAGAAGATGGTTCAGAAGAATTGGGCATTCAAAGCCGCGGAACTTTTGAGGATGGCGCTAAAATACTTATGGGCTTCTCCTCTCTTTTAGACGAAAACCTTGAGTACTCTATTTCTGTAAAAGACTTTCAGGGAGCTAGTTTAGAAAACGTTTCTATATTTTTAATAGACAATGAACTTAACACGCGTACTAATTTATCTCAGGAAGACTATACTTTTAAAGTAGGAAAAGGTACCTACGACCGCCGATTTACCATCCAATTTAAAAGCAATGAGATTTTGGGCGATGATGACGCAGGTCTTGCCAACATTTCGGTATATCCAAATCCTACCAGCAATATTTTAAATATTCAATCTCCCGAAGCAAAAGTAAATACTGTTGAAATATTTGATGTAAGCGGAAGAGTCCTCCGAAACATAAATCTATCCTCAACTACCCATTACCAAATAGACTTAAGCAACCTTCAAAATGCCATTTATTTCGTTAAGATAAATACAGAAATAGGTGCAGTAACAAAACAAATTGTCAAACAATAAATCCCCACAATCAATTATTCACTTAACCTAAAAAAGACCGCTCTCAGGCGGTCTTTTTTTATCAAATAACTCAAATTATTTAAAACACAATATCATAGCATACTTATAGCGTGTACAAAACGTGATTATAAATTATATACAATGTGTTTACAGCAAAGTATATCAACCTCCACCTCCTAAACTAATCTAAAGAATGAATAGGATAAACTTAAAAGGAAAAATTAAAAAGAGAACCCAAAAACCCCAGTTACACCAAATTCTCTGGCACCCGGATTGTCAAGATAATTCCCCCGGAAATTGAAGTCTAATCTAAAAACCCGGAAGATGTTACCAACGCCCACACTCCATTCCCAATAAATATCCTCAGGGGCTTGGTAAACTATATTTGAAGCATTCAAGTCTTTATTCTCCTGTGAAATAGTTCCATATACAGCCCTAAAACCAACTACTTCACGAAGATCTAGCTTTCTAAGAAGTGGTATTCTTGAGAAAATCCTTCCTCCAAAATTATGCTGTAAATGAAGAGATGCATAGGTATCACTTACAAATTCATAATAATCCAACTGCGTAAAGCTGTTATATAAACTGAAATACGTTTGGTTTCCAGGAATAGGATTCAGTAAACTCAAGGGAACCGCACCAATGGTGGTACCCACTTCCACCGTCGACAATAAACGACCAATACCCCCAATATTCCAGGGCTGTGTATAAAGCGCCTGCACCTTTTTATATTCAAAATCACCGCCCATTACGTCCTTTAAACCATAACTGTACCCTGCATAAAACGACGGAAAGTCCCCATCATTGATAACAGTACGTTCCACCCCATACCCAGAGGTCTTTCTCCCTGGAGCGTACAAAAAGCCTAACTGTATCTCGGCCTGTTTTAATTCGCTTTTCACTTCTCCCGTGAAAACGCCGTCTTCCATTACTTTATAATCAATACTGAAAGTATCGGTAGCAGATTTTAGGGTTCGGTAAGAGCCCGTTAGTCTTAAAATAAAGTTTTTCCAAGGTTCAATATCAAAACCTATTGTGCTGAGATTTATTCGTGACAGCCTATCATTAGCCCCCACAGACAATAACGAAGAAGATGCAAGGCTGCGTCCCAAAACATCATTACTGTTGGTTAGACTTGCCCCTGTCTGTTCCACATCGCGGCGGTTGCCACCAAAAACCGTTAACCTTGATTTTCTATCTAAAAGCCATTTCCCTGAAATTCCATACTTAAATCGCTGGTCTTTGAAACCATAGGCTCCAAAACCTTCCAGTCGCCAAGGATCATTTTGGCTAAAATAGGTCCTTCCTCCTAAACGAATACGCAAGCCTTCTGCTTCATTGAAGCCGAAAATTGAAAATACCGGACCAACGTCAAAATTGTTTACTTCGTAATAACCACTGGCCAAGGTTGCACCCACATTATAAAGCGCTTTAAAACGCCGAACTGTCTTTAAGGTGTCAAGCATTTTATAAACCCCCTTTTCATCCTTACTCAGCTTTTCCATGCGGTTTTCTTCCCAAAATTCATCAGGCCTGTTGTAGACCTCATATTGGTATGGATCTACTTGTTCGTTGTAAAACTTTTTCTCTTTAGGAAGATTGAAGGAATAATTATCATAAAGCGTAGTGCGCTTACCATAAACTCCTTTTGCAGTTTCCTTTTTTTGAAAACTAAAATCACTCATAAAGTAATCTCGTGTAATCAAAAAGATAGAATCATTCAATACGTCAAATTCCTGTTCTATATACACATCGCGCACCCAGTTTAAGTTGGCGCTTTTTGAGGCTTGCAGATTTATTTCCTTTATAGCCCAAGTGGTATCATTT
>MDSW01079325.1_pt1 | contig 29046 bp, 18 predicted proteins | sample 811171 | NCBI WGS metagenome assembly MDSW01 (sample SAMN05326641, study PRJNA326480) | marine metagenome | isolation source: seawater | place: Atlantic Ocean: North West | collected 2012 | reverse complement strand
ATCACCAAGCACCGTTGCTCCACTAATGCCGTCGACACTTCCTAAAGCGTTCCAAACTTTATCACCAGAGATTTGAGCAGGGTAAGCAAAGTAGAGAAAAGCTCGGGCTGTTAAGGCAGGGTTCAGGAAGTTGCGTCCTGTCCCGCCAAAGACTTCTTTCCCAATGACGACACCAAAAGCGATCCCCACAGCAACCTGCCAAAGCGGAATTGAAGGAGGAAGTGTCAGCGGGAATAGCAATCCAGTCACCAGAAACCCTTCATTGACTTCGTGCCCACGGATCATCGCAAAGATGACTTCACAGATACCACCAATTGTCATACAGACGATGTAGACCGGAAAGAAGTAAGCCGCGCCATGCAGGAGATTACTAAGCAAACTATTTGGATCTGGTGACCCCACGATCATTTTACGCCATCCAAGCGACTGTTCGAGTTCGCTAAGCTTCGTAGCGTTTCCCTTTTCCGGGAGATTAGCCTCCAAAGGCGTCTTTTTATTTGCTCCAGCTCCACTGTCTTGCAGGACGACCGCATTGACTGCTGGAGTGACGGTTGCTATTCGCTCCAAGGCATCTGCGTAACCTTTATTGGCTTGATAGCCAGTGTTGTAGCAGGCCATGAAGACACAAGGTACTAAAGCGACAACGACCATCGTCATCATTCGCTTAAGGTCCAAAGCGTCACGGACATGCGAAGCACCTTTAGTGGTTTCGCCAGGCGTGTAGAAAAAGGTATCAGCCGCTTCATAAAGCGGGTAGAACTTCTCAAACTTTCCGCCGTCTTCGAAAAGCGGGGCTTTTGAATCAAGAAGTTGTCTCAACCAACGCATTTAACTGGATCCAGTTGAAGTTAAATATTAAACAGACAGCTAAGTGTCTGCGGTAAGTAAAAGTTAGCCCTCGGCTTCAATGGTCGTCAGATTGCTTCTGAGGATCGGGCCGTATTCGTATTTGCCAGGGCAAACAAATGTACAGAGGGCTAGATCCTCTTCTGCTAGTTCTAGGCAGCCGAGAAGTTGTGCCTGCTCGGTATCTCCAACAATCAATGCTCGAAGCAATTGAGTGGCCAGCATATCAAGAGGCATTACTTTTTCGTAGGAACCGATTGGTACCATCGCTCGCTTACTACCACCTTTGGAAGTAGTCATTGCAAACGACTTAGCAGGGTTCAGAGCCGATGCGAAAGCTCGCGTGACACTGAATTGATCGAATCCAGGCTTCTGCCAACCGAGGAAGTCACGATGCCCTCCTTCTTCCAACAGAGAGATTTGATTATGGAATCGTCCCAGAAAGCTTACAGGTTTTTCAGCTTTTCGTCCCGATAGCACGCTGCCGGAAATTATCCGAACGTGTTCTCCTTCAAATTCCCCTTCCGTCAGTTCGTCCAAACTGGCTCCAGCACATGTCAGTAATAAACGAGGTTCCTTCGCAGCAGAGCCGCCGATAGAAACGTAACGTTGAGAGTCCAGTTTGCCGGTGCGAACTAATGTGCCGATCGCACTCACGTCCTGATACCCAATATGCCAGACCGTCTTGTTAGGACCGACCGGATCAATCATGTGAATGTGGGTTCCTGGCAGGCCGGCTGGATGCGGACCTTCGAAGGTATGGAAATTAACCCCTTCAACACCATTGCCGGGAACGTCAACGGTGGGCCCAACACAGACATGAATGTTATCGGCCAACTGGGTTAAAGCTCGAAGTCCCATCAGGAATTCTTCACTCTTCTCCGCCACAGCAATTTCCGGATTAACGGCTAGTGGGGCGGTGTCGATGGCTGTAACAAAAATGGAAGAAGGAACACTATCAATGGCCGGCACTTTGCCGAATGGACGAGTTCGCAAAGTGGGCCATAGTCCGGAGTCCACCATGACGCTGATCACATAATCCCGATTTAGATCATGCCAGTTATCACCAATTGAATCGAAGGTAACTTCTTCTTCACCAGCAACCTCAATAACCATGGATTCAAATTTACGCTTGGCGCCGCGATTAATCTCGACGATGTTTCCCGCAGCAGGAGCAGTATATTTTACACCGGCAGTCTTTTTGTCTTCGAAGACAACCTGTCCCTTTTTGACCTGATCTCCAACCTGAACGGCCAGAGTTGGTTTCATGCCAATGTAATCATCCCCAAGCAACGCGACGTGGGTAACAGACTTGGCCCGACTGATCGTCGGAGAAGGATTCCCTTCGATTGGTAACGACAGACCTTTTTTTATGATGTGCTTTTGCAATGCCTTATTTCCACATACTGCAAATAGGTTGTATTCGCCTATTCCTCATGTCAGGAAGAAGCTCTGTTTATCGGGCTAACTTTGTGAAAAAAATCACAAAGTTAGCCCGATAAAAAGACCGCTATTGCCGAAAAAGTGATTGTCCACAGTCGTATGACAACTAGCAGTGCTAAGGCTTCTATTTTGATGAAATCCGAGAATTCACACAATAGCCTCTGCACGTCATTTTTGCACTAGAAGGCCATCAATCTACGGTTATCCCCTCGAATTGTGCTGGTGAGCGTCTATTCGGAGGGTTATTCAGTATTTTTAATCGGTCCACCTTTTCCGATTCTGCGGAATATTCCTTCAATTCGGGTCATACTTCCTGCCGAAGATTTGAGTGTGGGCAGATAGGCTGCGTGGGTAGCTTGCGCCTGCGACCTTGGGAACCCCAATGGAATCATGCCATTTCCCGAGGCATGGGAAACGAAAGGAATAATCGATGAGCATCAAAAAGGTCTTGCTGATAGCCATTTGTACAGCAATGCTTGGGATTTGTTTGAACTCGGATGCCCAGGCTCAGGAACGAGCTTATGGTCGAGTCTGGGGAAGTGCCTACAGTCATTACAATTGGGATCGTTTTTATCACTATCCTTATGTGTACTACCCGCAAAATTACTGGGGACAGGAGTACTACCGAAGTTATGAGAGCTTGTACCATCGGTATCCTCAGGAAATGCGTGTACCGGCTTACAATACCCAATGGCACAATTTTTATCCTCAACAGCGACGTTATCACTGGGGACATCATTTCCGGCTTGACGTATTCTAAATCCGTTGAATTCAGATCTGTCCGTGGGGTTATGGGGCAACAGATTTGAAGCCTACGACATAACGGCACATTATGGCGTGGTAAAACAGCTTAACGGATTTATGGCGGCACTCTGATTCGCACTTCAGAGTGCCGCCTTCTTTTGTGCGCGAACGTTTCTGAGCTTCGCTGTATTAGGCAGCGAATTGAGTGATCAATTGGTAATACAATTCGGCCGCTGCTGTTAATTGTTCCACTTCGATCCACTCGTCTTTCGTATGAGCCTGGTCAATCGAGCCCGGACCCAAAACAATCGTTGCGATTTGATGAAGAGAAAATGCCTGCGCATCAGTTCCGTATGGCACACCAATACGTTGACCGGCATACCCGGCCTGTTGAACCACGCTTTGCACATAGGATGCAAATTCACCATTAAATTCATCGCTTAGCCCCCCACATGAAATCGTAGGTTCGTGAAATATGACCTCTTCGGACCATGGCTCATCGGCGATATTCTGTTTCACATAATCAAGAATGTGATAATAAGCCTCATCCGGAATCTCTGTTGGACTGGTTCGCCGTCCAACTTCGATGGAGCAGCGATCAGGAACGGTGTTCACGCTGATACCCCCTTCAATCATCCCTACATTGAGTGTTGGATTTGTCACTAACGGATGTTTATTTAAGGTACCGACTACCTCCGCCGCATACTGCTCGAGTACTTGAATGATTCGAGCCATACGGTAGATGGCATTCTTTCCTAATTCAGGTTGCGAGCTGTGACAGGCGGTGCCTGTGACTTCAATTTCAAATCGTGTCACCCCTTTATGAGCAACAACAACATCAAGCAGTGTAGGTTCAGCGACGATGATGGCATCTGGCTTAGGGAACCATTGCTCTTCGATCCACAAGTCACAAAGCTTGGCTGCTCCGGACATTCCAAATTCTTCGTTGACGGTACAAGCCATAACAACGGTAGGTCGATCAGCTGGTGGAGATTCAACAAAGCGTTTAAACGCCGTCAGCATACATGCCATTCCCCCTTTGATATCGCAACTGCCTCGGCCATACATTTTACCGTCATGAATGATCGGCTCGAAAGGGCTGATGGTCATTCCATCGATAGGAACAGTATCCTGATGGGCTTCGAGCATGATGACTCGTCCTCCATCTTCCCAGTTGCGGCTACCCGGGAAGATGGCAGCGATGTTGTCCCGCCCTGGCTCCAGCGTATTACGTTTGAATTGAACACCTAGCCCGGACAAGGCAGAAAACCAACGCTCCAGATACTCGGTCATGCGACCTTCGTAGTAGATATCCCCCGAAACTTCCCGCCCCATTGGGTTTACGCTGGGAATGCGAACCAAATCCTGTAACAATTCCAAAAGTTTGTTAGACATGTTTACTGGATTCCTCAATTAGACGGCACGTATTGATGGGCGATTATCCGGGCATTTTCCCTTCGGCAATTTCACGCTCCCACTCATCCATTAAAGGCCAGTCAGTGGCACAAGTGCCGAAGTCTGCCATATGCCGATAACTTTCCAAACGGGTGATCGTTCGTTCCAGCAGGTCATCATCCTTCGGGAAGATAGGGCCGTGGCTCGGTAGAAGCCACTTCACATCACTGGCCTTAATTCTACGCAGGGACTTGATGAAGTCGTCCAGATTACTGCCATGGTGTGCATCAATAGCACCAACACAGCCATCCCGATAAATATTATCTCCACTAAAAAGCAGGTCGCCCATACGGAAGCTCAATTGGCTATCGGTGTGTCCGGGTGTTAACCAAACTTCAAGTTCGAGATCTCCCACGGTGATCTTGTCACCGTCATTAATCAGGTTATCGACTTCCACCGGCGGCATGTCTAAATCAATACCTTGAGCTTCGATCTGAGCAAACGTCTTTAGTTTGTCTCCGATTCGCAGAGATTCTTCAGCAAGTGGGTGTGCGGAAACGGTCGTTTTAAAGATTTGCTTTAGCTGGGCGAGACCCTGAATGTGATCGACATCAGCGTGAGTCGCAATAAGTGTTTTGCAATTAGCAAAGGGGAAATCTAAATTGCGTATCAGGTCGACAACCTCCTCAACCACTTCTTCGTAGCCAATATCGATGAGAATCCAGTCGTCGTCACTGTAAATCAGGTAGATATTACAGCCGACGACGTAACCCAATTGGTGATTGACTTCGATGACATTAGGAAAAACAGGGCGACGTTCCAGCATGGATGAATCCTATCATTCGTTATGGTTAACTTACAGCGATTCTAATTCTTGGTGGATTTATGTACAAGCCATCGAATTCACAGGTTTTTCAATATCCCTTGAAGGCCCTCTCGAAATGTTGGGTACTTCCACGCGATATCAAATTCTGATTCCAATTGCTCGTTGCTAATGCGTTTTGTATTTCTCGCTCGTTGTCCGACGGCACTGTGAGGATCAACGGCGGTAAAAGTTACTGGAGGTGCACCAAGTATACCAGCGATTTCTCCGAGATAATCTTTTCGCAATACGGGACAACCATCCGAGACTAGATAACAGGCCTTTTTTGGTGTCTGTTGCACCATAATGTTAATAATGGTGACGGCATCTTCGACGTGAATAAGGTTCAGCCAGCCATCTTGAGGAATGGCCAATGGTTTTCCGCTTTTGATCTGATCCAACCGCGGAACCCTATTAGGACCATAAATTCCCGCAAGACGTAAAACAGTGGTTTGTTTCGGGAGTGACACCTCCAATAGAAATTGCTCTGCTTTTAAACATGCTTTACCGCCAGGGCGTGTCGGGTTTGTTTCCGATTGTTCTGTAAGCCAACTTCCATCAGCTTGGCCATATACACCTGTGGAACTAATGTAGAGAAACTGATTTATGGTCTTTGGCAGGTTTGCGACAATGTTCTTCAGACCACGAACATAGACTTCTTCAATGCTATGGCCACTTTGGCGATCAAATCCGACGGCGTAGAGGACTTGTTCAACAACTGGCAGCATTGGCAGAGTCTCTGGTGACATGACGTCGCCAAGGATTGGCTGAATTCCAGCTTGCGCCAGAGTGGCCGCGTTCTTTTCGGTGCGGGTCAGCGCGAACACCCTGTGGCCTTCGGTAATCCATTGCTTGGCAACACGCAGCCCTAAATAGCCGCATCCTATAATGAGTCGATCTGTCATATCAACCTACTGATGATTGTCTGGGCCGTTCTTATCGCGATTCATTGAAGTAACTAAATACCGGTGAGGTAAAGGTGGTAAAGTTTGAGGAGTAAATAGAAGTCGCCAAACTCCTGAAAAAGTTCAATATCTCATCTACAAGAGATGTTTCACGGGTAATAATTATTGATGAAGTATTCTACATTATATGTAATGTAAAAAACGTCATATGGATATGGTCGCGATGGACGAGCAGGGAATGCTCTTATCACCTTAGAGTTAGAAAAAACGCATGTTTCGATCCCATAAGAATTTGAGCCAGCAAGTTTCCTGCTTATTTTCTCTACTACTCATCTTTTCCTTTGCTTCGATGGTTTTGGCTCAGCCAGATCCAGGAGATGAACGAGCCATCAATGTCTCGGTGGATGCGAAGCTTGAGGCTTTCTTTTTGGGAGAGCCCCCCTCGTCAATTGATCAGATTGAATCTGTCCAGGAACATGTGCAGACGCTTGCCGAAAAAGTCCAAAAGACGGTGGTTGGTATTGGTGTTGGCGCAGCACAAGGTAGTGGTGTCATCATCAGCCGAGATGGCTATGTGTTAACGGCGGCACACGTTTCCGGTAAACCTGGCCTAAATGCCCGGCTTTTTCTTTCGGATGGTCGTGTGGTTCCAGCCAAAACATTAGGGCTGAATAACACGTTTGATGCGGGCCTGATGAAGATCATGGCAGAGGACTGGGAGGCCGAAGACTGGCCTCATGCCGATATGGGTGTTTCAGGTGACGTTGTCTTAGGACAGTGGGTAATGGCTGTTGGCCACCCGGGTGGATTTCAGGAAGATCGTAACCCCGTTGTTCGATTAGGACGAATCGTCCACACCTATGAAGATGTGCTTACCTCCGACTGTACGCTGATCGGTGGTGACTCTGGTGGGCCATTGTTTTCTATGGATGGACGAGTAATTGGCATCCATAGCCGGATTGGTCCTGAGTTGAGCCATAACGTCCACGCGCCGATTGATTCATTTAAAGATGGATGGGAACGCATGGCCAACGAAGAAGCGTGGGGTAATTCTCCCGGTGCTCCGTTTATTGGTGTTACAGGTGGCCAAAACAACGATGCGGCGGAAATCGAAAGTACGGTTCCCGGTAGTCCGGCAGCTAAGGCCGGAATACAAAAAGGCGATATCATTATTCAATTTGCCGGCAAGGATGTCACAACATTCGATTCGTTGGTTAATGTTGTGGCAGTTCATCGCCCGGGTGAAAAGGTTGATATTAAGGTTCTTCGGGACGGCGAAAAGGTTGAACTTGAATTGACTGTTGGACGGGCAGGCCGCCGGATACCCCGGGCACCCGAAGAGGATAGTAGTATTCGAGAGGAGCCTGTGGCCACCGACTACAACAGTTGGATGAGTTACATCGCATCTTACAAACCAGCCACTGTTCATCAGCGAAATTATGAGACGATTGTTAATGCCTTTTCGCCCGTTGTAAACAAAGCGGGTAACTCAACGGTAAAAATCTCGAAAGGGAAACGTCAATTATCATTGGGAGTCATCGTCAGTGCGGACGGTTATATTTTGACGAAGGCAAGTGAAATACTTAGTGATGAGCTAGAGTTTCCTCTCGCTTGTGAAGATGGGAGAGGTAATGAATTTGAGGCAAACTTTGTGTCCCATCGTCCTAAATATGACTTATTAATGCTAAAGGTGGATGCCAAAAAACTTAAACCAATAAAGTGGAACACGGATGAACAGCCACTGGGTAGTTGGCTGATTTCTCCATCAACCAGTAAGGATCCGATGGCGATTGGCGTGGTTAGTGCTCACCCTCGCTCTATTCGGGGTGGGTTGCTGGGAGTTTTTCTTGGGGAAACTCCCAATGGAGTCCGTGTCGAACAGGTATTCCCAAACACCGCCGCCGCGCGTGCTAAGATGCGCCGGGGGGACGTTATTCTTAAGGTGAATGAGATTGAAATTATGAATCGTGATCATCTGATCAATACCGTTCGCAGTCACCTGCCGGGTGAAAAGATTACATTGCTGGTACGTCGAGGCGAAGAGGAGTTGTCGATTGACGCTGTTCTGGGACGAGAAGAAGATATTGCCGGCAGCCGGGCAGTCGAGCAACAGAACCTGGGCGGGCCTTTGAGCACACGTCGGAGCGGTTTCCTGTCGGTTCTGCAACATGATACGGTATTACGACCGGAACAATGTGGCGGTCCGATATTGAATACAAAAGGCCAGGCCATCGGCATTAATATCGCGCGTGCTACTCGAGTTGCCTCTTACGCATTACCAGCCTCCGTGATTGTTGAGCTTATCGCTGAAATGAAAGTTCGTGATGCTGATGCTGCAACGGATGAGAATGCAGATTCCCCGTAACAAGTTATCGGTCCTCGCCCGAAGTTATTGTTCCAGATATGCCTGAAGCATTTGTTGCGCTGCGATCATGTCAAGCCTTTTCTTGCGTTTACTGGCTTTGATATTTCCGGCTATCATCAATTCATGTGCCAGAGATGTTGTAAATCGTTCGTCATGAAATCTAATGGGAAGTGATGTTACTTTGCCTAGCCAGGCACCAAATTCCCGAGCTTCACGGCTTTTGGCGGTTTCTTGCCCGTCGGTGCTAATAGGAAGGCCGATAACAATTCCGACGATGTCCTCCTGTTCCACGAGTTGTTGGAATCGTCTGGCATCTCCTTCAAGTTCCCTTCGTTGATAGTTTTCAACGGGGCTGGCAAAGGACTGATTTTGATCACAGATGGCGATACCGATGCGCACCGTGCCAAAGTCGATACCGGCTAAACGGCCTTCATGAGGGAAATTAGTAGTCACGGCGGGGTTTTATTTGATGGGTTGTCGAGTCTCGGCTGTCTCAAAATAGCCACGATTTAAAAAGTGCTGAACGTATTGTAACGTTTCACGCTGATTCATGATTCGTGTATGTGTTGAATTGACTGTGCGAAAGTCGCTGGCACCACGGAGTTTAGTTTCATCTACGGCCACCACAAGGTCGCTTGGCCCAGGTAACAGTGGATTACGGATCAGGTTATTTTCCAGATGCCCTGCAATGATTCCAAATTCGAAGTCCGGTGTCCCCAGTTGTTTTTCCAGTTTCTGGAAGTCCCCTCCCAACTGCTGGCCGGAGACGCCCCATACAGCCTCAAAAAGTACATTATCGTTCACGGTTCGGCCCAATGCGGACCCTTGATTGGGAGGCGCCAGCATCACCATACGTTTAATTCGCTTGTCGGTTCTGGTTTTCAGATAACTGCGAACCACAATGTTTCCCATACTATGGCCAATCAGGAGAATCTCGGCGTCTTCGGGAAAATGGCCAAGCATTTCGCCGAATTTGTCGGCATGCTGGCTGATTGTTTGTCGTGTACTAGCGTAACTCCAGCTGATGATGTCAGCAGCATTTCGAGACTGTAAATATCTGCTGAGTAGGTCTAGTGAATTGCGAGTCCGGATAACTCCGTGGAGTAATACGATGATCTTCTTTTTGTAGGGCTTTATCGTGCCATCGTCGACAAACGCATCAAATCTTTTTTGGCAGTGTTGAAAGGATCCCCACGTCTGCCTTACATTCTTGTCATCCAAAATGCGGAAATGACCAGTATAGTAATTACTTTGGATTCGCCAACCGCCTTGAACACGTACATCGGTCCAGAATTGTTTTCCACCGAAGGTTTTTAACGGGAGATTGAGATTGAATGTCGAGTCATCTCCAGCGAGACTGAGATGGGAAGATGCAATCGACAGTGTCAGAATAGTTAGGATTAAGCGTCTGTTGTGAGTCATTGTTAGGTCCCTACAAATGCACTTCGTGCCCACTGGATTTTAGGATTTCAGTTAGCCTTCTTACGGACTCTTCATCGTGTTTATTTGCAACTAATGTAGCGTCGTCGGTATGAACAATAATCACATCTTTGAGTCCGATGGTGGCAATAAGATGGTCTGAGGAACTTTGAATGATAGAGCCTGATGTTTTAAATCCTACATGCCGGGAAAGGATCGTATTATTGTTTTCGTCGGTAGGAAACATTCTGGATAACGCTTGCCACGAGCCGATATCATCCCACTGAAATGGTGCTTTGACCATCAAAACTGGTTTGTAATGCTCCATGACAGCATAGTCGATAGAAATTCCTTTAATCGCTGTAAACTCCCGAGTAAAAATCTCTTGAAAGTTATGTTGATGGCGGCTTTCAACGATCTTATTAATATGTTCTAGAATATCCGGGCGAGTAGCAGATAAGGCATTAAGAATCGTTTGAGCTCTCCAAACAAAGATTCCCGAATTCCAAAAATAACGGCCATCTTGAAGGTATTGATGTGCGACTTCGGCCACCGGTTTTTCTTTGAATTGTTGAACTTCAAAAATACCGGTGCTTAATTCATTCGCGGTTTGGATATAACCGTATGTTTCAGCCGGTCGGTCTGGCGTCACTCCAAATGTTATTAGCCTTGTTGGATTTTCCTTTACCAATTCAACGGCGGTTGAAAGGGCATGTTGGAATGCCTCGACTGGCTGGATGATATGATCACTGGGCATCACGATCATGGTGGCATCATCGTCTTCAGCTGCGATTAGCGCTGCGGCTAAAGCGATACATGGAGCGGTGTCTTTCTTGGCGGGTTCGCCAATGATGGCATTTGCCCGAAATTGCGGTAGTTGTTGCTGAATAGATTCGACCAACCGCTGATTGGTGATGACGGAGATACGTTCACTAGAGATCGCCGGGGCGAGTCTGTTGACTGCCTCCTGGAGCAAGGTGTGTTCGCGCCCAAAGCTAAGTAATTGCTTTGGTAAGGCAATTCGACTTAAGGGCCAAAAGCGAGTTCCTGCACCGCCGGCCATGATGACGGCATGTAACATCAGTTCTCAGAAGAGCTAAAGGAGTGAAATGGTGGTATTTGCAAATAGGTGTCCCGATCAATTTTCTCCGGTAGGTCCGAACGTTGCATTAGTTGCGGTAAGTTTACGGCATATTGCGGATGTATTTCCACCTGAACGCCGTCAGACACCTGGCAACCGGCTTCTTGCAACCAACGACGATGCAACTGACAAATCGCTTCGCGACTAGTAGAGGCAGTGCTAAAGCTCTCGGTTGGGGCATTCTTAACCGGAGCAAAGACATCTTCGCGAAGAGCTTCCACGGTTAGCGTTCTCTCAGCTAACGGCAGTAGATCGAAAATGAATTTTTCGAGCTTGATCGCATTGGGGTTAGAAGGCTGCTTTAATGTTCCGGAGGTATCCAAATAAGCGACTTTTTTATGGGCGAAGTGATAAGGAAGTCCGTCAGACGATTGGGTCACAGCACGCAGGAAATCGGTCTGAAACACATGTACAGCAATATTGGCAGCCCACAGCTTTAGCTGCCCTTCTTGGGTGACTTCACTAGACAGAGCCTCCGGAATTTCACTGTATTCAATAATTTGGGTTCTGCCGTCGATCGAAACAATGTTGCCTGTTTTATCAGAAGGTGACTGTTTCGCAATGGTTTGTAATGTTACCTGTGCTTTACTCAATGCATGATATCCAAGTAATGCCAGTGAACAGGTTGGAGAGAGCGGATTGTCGACTTGACCGTAGAAAAGAGTGTCAACCCCTTGCTGGGCACAGGTACTCAAAATCCCTTGTGACTGCATTGCTTCGAGCATGCCACCATGTCCGTTTGGGCTAAGAAATAACTGGTTACGGGCCTGTAATAATAGCCTGCCGCTTTCAGCATCCACTGCCGGCATGGTGGATTGGCAAAAGAACGTTATTCGATCCTGACGTCCAAAGAAATGCTGCTGTTGAAAGTAAGCTACAGTTTCATCGTGGACAGCCGGGCTTGTCATGATAAATAGTGGAATATGTGTGGAGCATTTCTTCTCGTAACCGGCGATTTTGTCGACGATGAATTGGAACAGTGTTCGCTCCGACAGCGGGCCTATCGGGTAAAGGCCTTTCGGGTGATTGAAGCCAAGCCTGCTTCCCTGTCCCCCCGCTACGATCACGACTCCGACGCGACCCTGCCTAACCAACTGTTCACCATGGTCGTATGCCTTTTCGTAAGAAAAAGGTATTTCATCAGCGAGTCGAATGGAATTTGGTGCAGCAAGTTTCGAAAAATCTCGAACGTCGGGCACTCCTCCCCTGAATTGCTCCCAGAGCGATTGGATTAATTCAAAATCAACATTCTCCAGTTGCGCCACCAAGTTTTTCCGTTGGTCGTCATCGAGGTCATCCCAGTATTGCAGTACGTGTTGTTGCCCGTAACGGGAGAGTTGATCGGTCAATTGTGGAGGCGGTGCGAACATGGTATTTATTTATCGTTTTAGCTCACTAAAATTCTCCACGAACCCAGAGGTAAGCAACGTATGCAAGTGTTGGGAATAGCACAAAGATAAGGCCATAGGTGAATATTGAGGTCCATATTTTTCGAGGCCAACGAGCCATGATTCCTACGATCTTACCATGAAGGGGGTTGATTACTTTTCTTTATTCTAGGCTGCTTGTTTAGCTTCGGCAAAAACTTCCAGTTGAACGAATACTTCCACCGGTTCTTCATAGATCTGACCTAACTTCAAGTCCAGTCGAAGTCCGAATTGTTGTGCTTCTCCGACTATGATGTCTACGTCAGGACCTTCCAGGAGGGTCGCTTCGACATAAGGAATTGACGGAAGTTCCGGGACAAAAGAGAGGTGGAGATTTTGGTGTCGTTGGCCGGTTGCGAATGGAACTCGTTGTGATGCTGAGATTGTCTCTCCATGAATATCCGCAGATCGTATCCACAGTTGACTGGCGTGATCAGGAATTTCACTATTATTCCGTTGCGTCGAATGATTTCCGGATTGATCTTCGAGGGATCGCAGCAGTCGGTCTTCGAGATCGTCTTCAATGACATAGCCTAATGGAGTTTCATTAGGCAGAGTGGTCATGGTATTTTGACGACGACGATAATTTTGGCTCCACCATATCGATTCACTCAAAAAAGCAAATAACCAAATTGGCCCCAGAGCAGTGGCGGAATGGGTGGAAACGGATAATAAAAGCACGATTTGCAGGGTCGTCAGTGATTGTAAGTACCAGCCCCATTTGGCCGATAATGAACGATTTGGATCGGTTGGAAATCCACACAACCATCGTAAGATCGCGGCGCCGCTAACAACACCCAGTCCAATACTCCAGACTTGCGATTCGTTCAGTTCACTGACGTACAAATGACTACGTGCTAACAGCAAGAAGGCTGCGAAGCTGCTAAACAGGCATGGAACGGCAAACGCTTTATTGCGCAGCAACTCAAAAATTGAATGTTGTCGACTCGTATTTATATCACTTATAACAGAGACCATGGTCCTACCACTTCAATTCATTGATGAACTAGCGGTAAGAGTACAGCAGAAAGGCAGTCAAAGTAAAGAAGGGTCTTTGGGGCCCGGCTTTTAATTCTTAAAACTGAGCTTTTAGCTCTTCGGCGCGGTCCGTATTTTCCCAGCTAAATTCGCTGCGACCAAAGTGGCCACCAGCAGCTGTTTTACGATAGATAGGCTTTCGCAAATCCAGATAGTCGATGATTTTACCAGGCGAGAGTGGGAAGAATTCACGAATCACATCGCAAATGTGTGCGTCAGCGACTTCACCAGTTCCTTGTGTATCCACATGGACACTGACAGGATCGGTAACGCCGATTGCATAGGCGAGTTGTACTTCGCATCGTTCTGCCAGCCCGGCTGCCACAATGTTCTTTGCAACGTGGCGCGACATATAAGCGGCACTTCGGTCAACTTTAGTCGGGTCTTTACCGCTGAATGCTCCTCCGCCATGGCGTCCCCAGCCGCCGTAAGTATCAACAATGATTTTACGTCCGGTTAATCCACAGTCACCGTGAGGGCCGCCCGTAACGAATCGTCCAGTTGGATTCACATGATAGGTGACATCTCCCGAAACGAGATCTTCAGGCAGTAGAGGATTAATGATCTCGTTGATGATAAAGTGTTGGATGTCTTCATTAGAAACTTCAGGGCTGTGTTGAGTACTTACAACAACAGTATCAATACGTACCGGTTTGAGGCCATCATATTCAACCGTGACCTGACTCTTACTGTCAGGTCGTAACCAAGACACTTCATTACCAAAACGAGCGTTGTTCAGGCGATCAAGAATGCGATGGGAAAGAGCAATGGGAAGTGGCATTAGCTCTTCTTCCGTATCGCGACAGGCAAAACCAAACATCAGCCCCTGGTCGCCGGCCCCAATTTCTTTTCCGCTGACACTATTTTCATTCACACCCTGAGCAATATCGGGGCTTTGTCGGTCGATTGAAGTAAGAACGGCACATGTGTCGGCACAGATCCCCATTTCGTCATCAGTATAACCAACTTCACGAATGACATCGCGAACGACATCAGGATAATTAATCTGAGCCTTTGTTGTAATTTCACCCGCGATGATTGCCATCCCGGTTGTTACCATCGTTTCACAGGCTACTCGACTGTAGGGATCCTGTTCAAATAAGGCATCCAGCACTCCATCTGAGATTTGATCGGCCAGTTTGTCGGGATGGCCCATACTGACAGACTCACTGGTGAATAAATATTGTCCTGATGTCACGAGAATGCGTCCTCTTATCGGGAGAGTAAATTCAAGGGTAGTTAAACGTTTGATTATAAAGTCAGAGGGAAGTGCGCGACAACCAGTCGTCCGGGTAGATCAGAGGTTTCTCAGAGATAGCTAAGGATATCGACCGTTCGACGAGTGGCACCCTGTTGATTAGCAACTAGTTCAGCAGCCGTTTGTCCCATTGCAGCAGCATCCTCGGGCGACTCGATACACCAGCGAACAAATTCTTCAAATTCCTCATCGGAGTGTATCACCCTGGCAGCTTGGTGATGCAGAATCAATTCCACAATATCTTTGAAGTTCCAGGTGTTTGGTCCAAAGCTAACGGCGGCTCCATACGCGGCGGGCTCGATCATATTCTGGCCACCACGGGATCCTAAACTGCCGCCAACAAATGCAATATCAGTGAGGCCCCACCAGGCTCCGAGTTCACCTATAACATCGATTAATAGCAGGCGAGCATTCGTTTGGTCGCTTGAGGTCATCTCAGAACGTCGAAGGAAGGGAATTTCAATTTGCCGACATCTTTGAGCGACTTCCTCAAATCGTTCGGGGTGGCGGGGAACGAGGATCAATTTCAATTGAGAAAATTCATCCATATGTGCTTTGAAGTATTTAAGACACAGCTCCTCTTCTTCAACTTGCGATGACCCAACCAGTAAGATGACATCGTCATCTGAAATACCAGCCAGTTGTCTTAACTCGCGTGTCTTTGGGTTCTTGCGATTTGTCTCTGCGCCATCAAATTTAATACTGCCAGTGACCGTGATTTGATTATTTTTGGCACCGAGTTCAATAAAACGATCAGCGTATTTTTCATTTTGGACAGCAATATGTTTGAGTTTTCGCAATGTTGGCTTAATGAGTAACCCCAGGCGTTTGTAGCCTTTAGTACTGTTTTCACTCAAGCGTCCATTAATAATAGTGACGGGACAACTCTTGGTAGCATAGTGAATGAGATTGGGCCATAGTTCCAACTCGACAAGCACTAATAGATCGGGCTGTATTCGACGCAATGCAGTTTTCACAGCCCAGCTAAAATCCAGTGGGCAATAGAAGACCGTGCGCGGAGAATACTTTTGTCGAGCCAGTTCATATCCGGTTTTGGTCGTTGTGCTAATCACACATTCCCAATCTGGATATCTTTGCTCGAGTTCCTGAAGTACAGGTTGTAACAGATTGACTTCTCCAACGCTCACAGCGTGCAGCCAGATCCGTCGTTTTGAGGAATCCACACCCGAAGCAGGCAAACGAGGAACCAGACCTAAGAGTTTTTCGGTCAACCCTTGTCGGTATTTTCCTTTAGTAACTGCGTTGATTACTAACCACGGTGAAAGCAGGATTAGTAAAAGCAGGTAGACGAGATTTCGTACGTGGGGCATCAGTTATTTGTTTTCACCTTATGCCCTTAAGAGGCTGACTTGCGACTGTTCCCCGAGAAACTGTGGCCGGCAGGAATAAACCTATTTGCCGAGGCAGCAGTGTTTGTACTTTTTACCACTTCCACAAGGACAGGGATCGTTACGCCCCACCTTGGGTGTAGCATTTCGAATCGTCTTCACTTTGACGGATCGAGGCTGTGAAGGATCTTCACCATTTTCCTGCATGCGTATCGCGTCACTGGATGATACTGCATCGGCATGTGTTGCAGAGGTCTCAACCCAGGTTGAACCAACAAACTGCTCGTTGAGTTGTTCCATACGGAAGATGAGGTCAGTAACCTGCTCGCCGATCGAGAACCACATGTTCTCATAGAGTTTCATTCCTTCACGTTTGTATTCGACCTTCGGGTCTTTCTGAGCGTATCCACTAAGCCCAACCGAGCTGCGAAGACGGTCCATGGTCAGGAGGTGTTCTTTCCAAGATGAATCGACGATCTGCAGTAGCAATGCACGTTCCATACGTCGCATTTCAGCATGATGCTTATCTTCTACAGCGGATGACAGTCGGCGACTTAATTCCTGACGATTACAATTCCCGATTTCCTCGACATGGAGCTCTGTGTCTGCATTATCCCGCAGCCAAAGAGAGATTGAAGCGATCTCCCCTTCGCTGGCAATCCGATTAAGTCGAGTGTTCTCTGTTTGGCCTGCGAACAGTTCTGCCGTTTTATTCCTAGCCCATTGTCGATGTGATTCAGAACGTTTCTGGCTGGCTAGGCTTAAATCAACGAGAGTCTCCTGAAGCTCAGCACGCTGCATGTGGCGTATACTTTCGATTGAAATCTCGGCATCGAAACGTTGGGAGGCCCAATCGATTAATCCTTCACGGTCCAGTTGCTTCTCAGCGCCGCCCCCGTATCGATAGATGCCAGCCATGACAGGGTATTCAGCTTCCCGATGTTGATACATATCCATTGCACGATGGTGAATGGACTGAAGAAGCTCTTCGTTGGTTTGGTCTTTGAGTTCGTCCTCTTCCAGTTCGAAACCAAATTTATTGCGGATCCAGGTTGCCAGAGAGCTGCGACCAAATCGTTCGTCGAGGAAGATCGCTCCGTCACTGAGATCGACTTTCTCGATATGGGCATAAGCCAAATCTGAAAGTTCATCTTCGATATCATCCAGTTGAAAAGCCTGGAGGTCTCGTGGACGAAGCGAGGTATTCCAGTTTGAGTTCATGAATTTGGCTAAGGCCAGCCAATTCCATTCTGATTCCTCGAAATCACGTGGTAAATTTTCGTCCACCGCATCTCGGATACGTCTTACGGCCGATTTGAAAGCAAAGCTTCGGCTTTCATCATCCGCTTGTTTAAAGTCCATTCCTTTGAACGTACGGCTTTCTTCCTGCATGTTGAATTGAGAGTTCACCCAGGTAGTAAAGGAATCGATCCCGTAGTTAGGGTCCAGGAAGACGTTGACGTAGTATTCGATTTGTTCTTCGAGGCAGTCGGTTACTTTCGTCGATACATTTTCACCATCAAGGATTTCCTGACGGAATTCGTACAGACGTTTGCGTTGCGTATCCATCACCTCGTCGTACTCTAAAAGGTTTTTACGAATTTCAAAGTTTCGCTCTTCAACTTTCTTCTGAGCTGCTTCGATACGTCGTGTAACCATTTTGCTGTTAATACTGTCTTCCGGGTTCATACCGAATTTGGACAGGATTGCCTTGAGATTTCCTCCACCAAAAATACGCATCAGATCGTCATCAAGTGAGAGAAAGAACTTACTACTGCCAGGGTCACCCTGTCGGCCACAACGTCCGCGAAGCTGAAGATCGATACGACGGGCATCATGTCGTTCTGTACCAATTACATGGAGGCCTCCGAGTTCTTTCAGGTCTTCTCCTTCGTCAGCCATGGAGTATTGCTCATCGATCTCCCGCACGAGGTCGTCCCAGATGTTCTGAGGAACTTCCAGACGGGTTGGATACTCATTTTGCAGTCTTGACCAGGCAAGTGTGTCCGGGTTTCCACCCAAAACGATGTCGGTACCACGACCGGCCATGTTGGTGGCAATGGTAACGGCGCCACGACGGCCGGCCTGGGCAATAATCTCAGCTTCGCGCCCGTGGTTTTTAGCATTAAGAATCTCATGGTCGATGCCACGTTTGCGCAGGAATTCAGAAATAGCCTCGCTCTTTTCAATGGATACCGTTCCAATCAGCACCGGCCGGCCGGCGTAATAAATACGAGCAACATCTTCGCGGTCAAAGGTTTCCCGCTTTCGGCTTTCAGGTGGTAACAGAACAACCGAACTGTCATTGGTTGATTCGACGGTTCCGTAGTACTGGTCACCATTATGGAGCTCAATCGAATCGTGCTTATTCAATGCTTCGACTTCATCTGCCACGGCTTTGAATTTGTGCTTCTCCTCCAGGTAGATGACATCATTATGTTCGATGCGTTGTAAGGGGCGATTGGTTGGAATCGCAACTACATTCATCTTGTAGATGTCCCAAAATTCTTTGGCTTCAGTTAAGGCTGTCCCGGTCATCCCTGAGATCTTGGAGTACAGTTTGAAGTAGTTCTGCAGGGTGATTGTAGCAAGCGTTTGCGTCTCTTCTTTAATTTTGACGCTTTCTTTCGCTTCAACAGCCTGATGTAAGCCATCAGACCATTGACGACCATCCATCAGACGGCCGGTAAATTGGTCGACGATAATAATCCGTCCTTCACGAACAACATAGTTCACATCTTTTTTATACAGATAGTGAGCTTTCAATGCATTGTCGATCAGGTGAGGCCATTCCATATTGCCCGCCGTGTAGAAACTCTCGACCCCGGCAAGCTTTTCAGCCGCTCGAATACCTTCATCGGTCAGATTGACACTATGATCTTTCTCGTTGACGATAAAGTGGGTTTCTTTCTTCAACTGGCGTGCCAGTTTCTCCACTTCTTCATATTTCTTCAGATTGTCATGAGCGGGGCCTGAAATAATCAATGGAGTTCTGGCTTCGTCGATAAGGATATTGTCGACTTCGTCGATAATTGCGAACGTAAGTTTTCCCTGACATTGCTGTTGATGCTTGGGGAAGCGACTATCGTTCTGAGCTGCCGGCCGCATATTGTCGCGCAGATAGTCAAAGCCGAATTCGTTATTGGTTCCGTATGTGATATCACATGAATAGGCATGCTGACGATCATCGGCTTTCATGTCACTTTGAATACAGCCAACGGTAAGCTTCAGTCCTAAAAAGAGTGGGGCCATCCACTCCATATCACGACGAGCAAGGTAATCGTTGACGGTGATCACATGCACGCCATCGCCACTGAGTGAATTGAGATAGGCAGGTAATGTGGCAACCAATGTTTTACCTTCCCCCGTAACCATCTCAGCAATCTTACCTTCATGGAGGACCATGCCGCCGATAAGCTGAACATCATAGTGACGCATAGCAAGCCAGCGTCGTCCGGCCTCACGCACAACCGCAAAAGCTTCCTTGAGTAAATCATCGAGGGTCTGTCCGGCTTTAATACGTTCGCGGAACAGTTCGGTTTGGCGACTAAGCTCTTCGTCCGACATGCTTTGGTACTGAGATTCTAAAGCATTGATTTCTTCCACGACATTTTGATAGGTATCAACCTGCCGTTTATTCGACGAACCAAACACCGACGTTACGGTCGTGTCAAATGTATTGACCAAACCATTGAAAAAGGCTGAGATTAGCTCCCAGATTCTTGCAAATATGTCCATTGTCACTCCGATCCAAAGCAACCCAACCTGAATGTTGTTAATCACCGCGTAAATTTACGCCGTAATTCCGATCAGGGCATAAGTTGTTGGTTACGTTGGATCTTGTATCTGTAGTTCCGTAAAGATTCCCACCACAAATAGAAGTGGGTTATTACAAAGCATAAGCGCTTATGTATATCTTAGGTATATATAGTTCCGTTGGTAGCTTATCCCCATATGAAAATGCGGTCAACGGAGGTTATTTTCAACTTCACACCACTCGATGTACAAGAGTTTTTGGCATCTGATAAATGGGGTGGGCTTATCTTCAAGGAGTATGGTGGCAGTTATGGGAATTCAAAAACATCTAATCACCGTGATGCTGGTGATCTTATTACTAGGAGCCAATGCTAGTTGCTTTGCTCAACCCATTTCCAAATCAGTTGACGATGGCAAGATTACTGAAAATAGCTATCTGTTTTTACTTCCATATTTTCTTGGTAATGGAGAGACCGGTATCTATTTTGCCTACAGCTATGATGGTTTGAAGTTTCAGTGGCTGTCAGATCGGGATTTGATTGTGCCAGCACCTAAGTGGGGAGATGAAAGTCTAACGCGTGATCCCTCGATTTTGTATCACGACGGTATATTCCATATGATTTGGACGACCAGTTGGAATTCCCGATCTATCGGTTATACCTCTTCGAAAGATCTACGGAACTGGACGGAGCCCAAGCAGATTAATATTTGGCGTGAGCGAAACGATGTTAACAATACATGGGCTCCCGAACTTCACTGGAATCCGGAGCAGAAGGAATTTCTTATTCTGTGGAGTTCCACAACCTTGGCAGAACTAAACGATGGTGATCATAGCGAAGATCAACATGGATATGATCACCGCAGCTATTATAGTAGCACCAAAGATTTCAAAAGATTCACTTCCCCTAAATTGTTTTACAGTCCTCAGGACCCTGAATACAGTGTTATCGATCCGTTTATTGCTCACGATGATCGTGGTACGAAAACTAAGAAGGATGATCGATGGGTCATGGTGATTAAGCATGAATTAGCAGCAGACAAAGGTGGAAAGAATCTTCGTTTAACCTTTGCAAAAAAGATGCTGGGGCCCTATGGAACCACGTTAGGAAAGCCAATCGTTGGTGCAGGTACAGCTATCGTAAATCAAATGAGCGAAGGCCCGACGTTGTTCCAACATCAAGGACAGTGGCACTTGTACTGGGATGCGCCGGGAAGTGAATATTCATATTGTCTGGCAACAAGCGACGATCTTGAGACATGGAAAAATCGTTCGGCGGAGTTAGATTTGCCAGTCGGTCAAATGCGTCATGGGACGGTTTTGAAAGTGCCTTTATCAGCGGTACCGAGTATTAATCAGTAGCCCAAGGTGATTTCCCTTTTTTCCCCTATAATGGGTGCTTAACATCTGTTGTTCATCTTATGATGTGGCGCCGCCAGAAAGTATTCTCTGTTGACCAAGAAAGCTGTCACCACCGATATCCGTGGAAAACTAATTCTGCTAGGAACAGGTACCAGCGTTGGAGTGCCATCGATTGGCTGTGGATGCTACGTTTGTACTAGTCCTAACCCGAAAAATAATCGTACTCGCTGTTCAGTTATTTTGGGATTAGAGCAGGGTAATCTTTTGATTGATACCGGGCCTGATCTTAGGCAACAGTTGCTCCGTGAAAAAATTGGATTGGTTCATGGAGTTCTTTATACCCATGAGCATGCAGATCATATTTTTGGAATGGATGACCTACGATTGTTTCAATTCTACTTAGGGCATGCCGTACCGGTGTATTGCGAGCCCAACGTAGAGCAGCGGTTACGCCAGTCATTTGACTACGCGTTCTCAGACCGCAAACAGACACATCGAGGTTCGATTCCACAGCTTTCCATGAATACGATTTCAACCGCGCCGTTTGAAGTGCTGGGGACAAAAGTGATACCGATCCGCCTTTATCATGGCCCACGGTTTAAGGTGCTTGGTTTTCGAATTGGAAACATTGCTTATTGCACTGATACCAACGAGATCCCTGAACAGAGTTGGCCTCTGCTTGAGGGGCTGGATTGTTTGATTCTGGACGCCCTGCGTCGTAAGCCGCATGCAACTCACTTTGGTCTGGATGAAGCGGTGGAAGTGGCTAAAAAGATTGGTGCAAAACGCACGGTGTTTACGCATATCTCGCATGATCTTGAGCATGAGCAAACCAACAAAGACTTGCCAGATTCAATGGAGTTAGCTTATGACGGAATGCAGTTAACGCTCAGTTAAGGTTCATGCGAAGCTTTACTTCGATTGAGCCCGAATATATTCGCCGGTAATATTCAGAACTTCCTGATTATAAAAGGTGTCAGGAAATACATCGGTTTCTCCGTTTGCGCGTTTTTCCAGATTCTCCTGAGCTTCTTCCTGAGCAGAGTTTTCTTCTTTCTTTGCAAAGAAAACATCTTCTTTCAGGGAGACTCGTTTCTCTTCCTGCTGTTTTTTATACTCAGCAATCTGCCCCTTTAATTTTTGGAAGTCTTTCGAGTCGTTCACTCGTTTTTGAGAAGCTTCTTTAAGACTGGCGATTAAGTCTTTGTCACGTGCTAAAAGTTCTTCACTGACTTCGTTTTCGACGCTGTCAAACGGAACAGGATAATCTAAGTCGGATTCAGATACTTTCATGTGATCAGTAATCGATGGTAGAACGATATCCGAGTACACGCCACGCTGTTGAGTACTGTCACCACCCGGACGGTAGAACTGCTGCATTGTGATTTTTAATGCCCCCAGGTTTGGAGGATTACTGATGTTAAAGAAGCGAGACCCCAGTTCGAGAAAGTTTTGCACTGTACCTTTGCCGTGAGTCGTTGAGTCACCAACGACAATGCCTCGACCGTGATCAACAATCGCGCCGGCGAAAATCTCGCTTGCACTCGCACTGAACTTACTGCAAAGCACGACTAATGGCCCATCGTAGCTAGTACCTTCAGTTCGGTCGTCGTATTGTTGTACACGTCCTGATGGGTCTTTCACCTGAACAACAGTTCCCAGATCGATAAATAATCCAGTCAGGTCGATCGACTCCGTGAGGCTTCCGCCACCATTGGTGGAAAGATCCATGATCATGCCATCAATACCCTCTTCCTTGAAGCCTTCGATGATACGACGGCAGTCGCGAGTGGTACTTCGATAATCTTTGTCTCCACGACGAGCAGCATCCATGTCCATATAGAAGGATGGTAGGTTAATGACGCCAATATGAAGAGTCTTTTTACTACCAGGGACTTTATACTCGATGATGTCTCCACGAGCTTCACTATCTTTTAACTCAATTTTAGCCCGTTTAATGGATAGTACTTTCGATTCGGTACTCTTTTCAGGGATGACTCCCAGACGTACTGTTGAGCCGGGCTTACCGCGGATGAGCGATACAACGTCATTTAGTTTCATATCAATGACATCCTGCATTTCACCTTCTGTGTCCTGTCCGACACTGACGATTCGGTCACCTGTTTTTAGTTCACCTTGTTTGTCGGCAGCTCCGCCGGGAATGATCTTTGTGACCTTCGTGTAGCCATCTTCCAGTGTGAGTTGAGCTCCAATGCCATCAAGATTCAATCGCATCTGGATAGCGAAATTCTCAGAAGTTGTTGGTGACATATAGGTCGTGTGAGGATCGTAGCTGGTAGTTACAGCGGTTAGAAAGATTTCCAGCAACTCATCACTCTTGGTTTGTTGCATCTGTTTAAGTTGGCTGTTGTAACGACGGTGCAATCTCTCACGTGCTTCCTCGCCTTCCGTTTTGTCTCCTTTGAGTACTAATAAGTTGTATTTGATGCGTTTGCGCCAGCGGTCGGTAAGTTCGTCCTGAGATGTGGCAAACTTAAGATTGTCCCAGTCGGTGCTGATGTATTCGTCCACAGTGAAATCATGTGCCTGATCGATGAGTGTGTGCACCACTTCGATACTTGTTTCCATTCGCGACATGTATTTCAGGAATACATCGTGAGCGAATTGCAACTCCCCTTTTTTTAGCATGTCGTCAAGTTCAAGCTTTTTTTCTTCAAAAGATCTAATATCTTCTGCGAGAAAGTAAAGCTTCATTGGATCCAGACGATCAATAAATGTCGACATGGCTCGTTGAGAAATCTCATCGTCCAGTTCGTGACGGGTCAGATGCTGAGAAGATACGATTCCACGCACCATCAAAGCGATTTGTCGATTCTTTGTGCTTGGTTCACCAATTTCTGCACCCATTAAGAATGGAATGCAAACACTGACTAATAAAAGAATGGCAGCAGTACGCAGAATGTTTTTTCGTGTAGTAACCGTGGTCATTGAATAATCCATTAAAGGCTGATAATTAATACTTTGGTTAGTCCTAATCACCTGCAAAAAGTCTACTTGCGGTCTTCACAGGTTGAAAATTGAGAATAGTGTGTGACCAATCAACGAATATTAATACGTTGATTGGTCTTAGACAAGTCGAATCGGACACCGGAAAACGATGGGAGAGTCTCATTGCCGATAAATCAGAGAAGTAAAAACGCGGAATCTTCTATTCTCTGAGTTTAAACTCTTTCTTCCTTGTAGTGTTCCGCGGTTCCTCCAATCTTTGTAAGATTCTTAGCAATAAACTTGTCATTTAGTATTGGGTTTAGGTAGGCGGTTGCCCTTAGAAATAAGAAGTTCATCGTATTAAGTTGCTATAACCAGTACATGAGTTGGTCATCCATCCAGCGTTTTCCTTCGCGAGCCAGGAAACCCAGGTGACCTCCAAAATCCGTACGAATAAGAGTTGTCGATTCCGATATTTGAGCGTCGTCAAATATTTCTGCAGGAACCACGGGATCGTCATTCGCAACGAGTACTATTGTCGGAACCGTAATCTCGCTTAAGCGATCTTTGCTGCTGGACTTTTGATAGTAGTCTGCTGCATCCAAAAATCCGTTGAGTGGAGCGGTAAAACGGTTGTCAAATTCAAAGAGTGTCTTGGGGAATGGTGAAAGTTGGCCCCACGGACAATCGGGGTGGTGTTGACGACGTTGAAGAAGGTCTTTTTTCAAAGAGCGAATAAATTGGTAGTCATAAAATCCGAGATACTTATCTGTAATCATCTGGCTTGAATAAGCCAGATCGATTGGAGGGCAGATAGCGATGGCGTTAGTTATCTGTAGTTCCGGGTATGCATTGAGTTCGGTCAGGAGTTTTAGCAGAATGTTACCACTTAGAGAGAAGGCCACGATTTGAATTGCCGGCTTCCCTGTAAGCTTCTGGATACACAGTGCGGTTTGGGCAAGATCATCACTGGCCCCGGCATGGGCGGTTTTTCTTGCGATTGAAATACCATTCCCACAACCTCGCATATCCATGCGAAAGATATTCCGAGATCGACGACGTAGGCGATTGGCGATTCGAATCATATAGGAAGATTGGTGAGAACCGCCCAGCCCATGAACAAGAAGTACAGGAGGTGCAGCTGACTTTGCTGCTGCGGGTGCGGAGTCATCATAAATATAGAGTTGGTCACCGTCCGGTAAATCAACAGTCAGTTGGTTGCTGTTCGGCAAGGCGACTTTACCGCCAAAGAGTGCGGCGAGAATTGTCTGCCGGTGAGGACAATTCAGGAATCGACGAGGAACGAACTCCGATGTGGTTTTAACCATTTACATTTCCCCAACCACCCCCGCCGGGTGTCTCGATCGTCAGTTGATCGCCGACATTGACGGCGAATTGTTGTCGATTCTTCAGCAATTCTTCGCGACCGTCGGCAAACAATACTTTATTAACACCGGATTGACCTGCTCCACCTTCTGCTAAACCGGCTGGATGATTCTCATTGCGGCGTTGAGTCAGCAGAGAGACGGTGACCGGTTTCAGGAATGTCATTTGACGGATGATTCCATTCCCACCTCGATATTTCCCTTTTCCACCGGAGCCTGTGCGAATACGGAATTGTTCTAACCGAACGGGGTATCGGCGTTCTAGAATTTCTGGATCCGTGATTCGAGTGTTGGTCATGTGGGTATGAACGGCATCAGCACCCGCTGCTTCTGAAGTGGCACCTGCTCCTCCACAAATTGTCTCGTAGTACCCAAAAGACTTATCGCCAAAGAGTAGATTGTTCATCGTCCCCTGACTGGCTGCTGCGAGTTGTAAAGCTCCGATAAGTACATCCACGATACGTTGCGAGGTTTCCACATTTCCTCCAACAACGGCTGGTGAATCAGCCGCAGTTAAACCAGGTGTGGGGTTTAGAAAACAATCCGGCAGGACGAGTGTGACTGGCTCAAGTACTCCCTGATTAAGTGGAATAGGCTCATCAATTAAAAGCCTTAGAACGTAGAGTACTGCCGCTGTTACGATTGCCCGGTTGGCGTTTAAGTTGATTGGCAAGACTGGTGAGGTTCCCGTGAAGTCGAGTTTGGCCGTATCCCCATCAATTTGGATAGTGACGTGGATTTTCGCTTCGTAATCCTCCGTGAAGTGTTCATCTAGATAATCCTGATATTCATAGATGCCATCAGGAATAGCCAGTAGTGCCTGACGTGTTTTTTTGGCAGCCGCATCTTGTATTAATTTCATATATGCCAATACAGTCGATTCACCATGGTTTTCCATCATCTGATTTAGATCATTTGCTCCCTGGCGATTGGCAGCCACCTGGGCATGAATGTCCGTCATATTCGTTTTGGCACTTCGTGAGGGAAATTCACCCGTGGTTAATAAGCTTCGAAGTTCCGCTTCTCGGGATATTCCCGCTTCGACAATTTTCTGTGAGCGAATGAGGATGCCTTCTTCTGCTAGCGTTTTGGAAAACGGAGGCATTGAACCCGGTGTGCAGCCCCCGATTTCAGAATGATGTGCGCGGCTGGCAGTAAAGAAAATACGCTCTCCGTCTGAATTAAAAACTGGCGTGATTACCGTTATATCGGGTAGATGCGAGCCTCCCCGATAAGGGTCATTGGTTATGAAGACATCTCCGGGAGCAATGAGGTCGTGGTCTTGTAAGATTGCTCTGACCGATTCCCCCATCGCTCCTAAATGGACAGGAATATGAGGAGCATTGACGACCAGTTCGCCTTCCGCGGTGAAAATAGCACAGCTGAAGTCCAGCCGCTCTTTGACGTTCACACTGCTGGAAGTATTTTGTAGCGTGAGACCCATTTGGTTGGCCACTGACACAAAGTAATTGTTGAAGATTTCCAACATAGCTGGGTTAGAGGGGTCTTTCTGAACAGGCAAAATGTTTTGTGAGGAGGAGACCAGGTTTAGCAGGATTTCAAAGTTGCTCAGGACGATTCCTTGCCACCCTGGTTCGATAAAGGTGGTGGAGATTTGTTCGGTAACGATAGCCGGTCCGGCAATCAATGTGCCCGATGATAATTCAGAGCGTTGAAAGCGTTGCGCTTCATACCATCGCCCGTTATGAAATACGGATGTCGTCACAGTACTTGTACACTCATGCGTTGGAGGTTCCGTAGAGTGAGAGGCTGGCGTCCCTGAGTCACCAGTAGCTTCAATTCTTAGAGTTACTAATTCCAATGGCTGCGAATGTTCAAAGCCATACCGCTGCAGATGACTGACTTGAAACATCGATGTGATGGCCGCCGCATCGACCTTCCAGACGAACGACATCACAGGAGATTCAATGATAGGAATTTGCAGGGTGGCATTGACTCCCCGGGGACGTATTTCAGCCACAATTCGTATAGAGATATCTGTGGGGGTATATCCCTCCCTGATAATTTGACGCTGCAGTGTATTAGTCGTTTGATAGACTTGTTCTGCTAGGTTCACAAACAGTTCTTGGTCTAGCTCTTTATAGATTCCCAGATCACCTTGCCGTTTTACGCTGGCCTGCCCCATCCCATAGGCCGATAGGATTCCTGCATCAGGGTGATTCAGAATCGTTGATATGTTTAACAGATTGGCGACACCACAAGCATGCTGTGCAGCTGCACCTCCAAAATTGACCAAGACGTAATCTGCAGGATCATATCCTTTGGCGACACTAATGTTTCCGATCGCTTGGGACATATTGTGATTTGCGATGCTAAGAAAAGCTTCCGCCAGATCATGGATTCTGTAGATATAGCCCGTTGTCTCCTCGATTTGTTTGCAGAGCTCTTTTAAACGATTATTAGCTGCAGCATGATCGAGTGGAATCGAAAATTGATCAGGAAGAATACGTCCCAGCACCAAATTTAAATCGGTCACAGTTAGCGGGCCTCCGGCACCATAACAAGCCGGTCCCGGGACGCTACCAGCGCTTTGAGGACCTACGGTTAGTTTGATCCCATCAAACCTGCAGATGGAGCCGCCGCCAGCTGCGACAGTTTCAATAGCAAGCATCGGTGTGACGATTCGCACGCCTGCTTTTTGCGTTTCGTATTCATATTCAAATTCGCCATCAAATCTTGACACATCTGTGCTTGTACCACCCATGTCGAATCCAATGGCTTTCGCAAAACCAGCCTGTTTGGCGACACTACTGAATCCAATAACGCCCCCGGCGGGGCCTGAAAGAATACTGTCTCGGCCACAAAAGCTCTCCGCTTCAACTAGCCCGCCGGCTGAGGTTAACAGGCGGATGGAAGACTCTGCGTGTAATTGCCGGGTGATGTCATGGATATATTTTGTTAGTACCGGATTGAGATAACTGTTCACTACGGTGGTGTCTGCGCGGGAGACAAGTTTGATGAGAGGTGAAATCAGGCTGGAACGGCTAACATCTTCAAAACCAACTTCTTTGGCCAGATGTTCGATGCTGACTTCATGTTTATCACAGACAAACGCATTCATCAGACAGATAGCGACGGATTCGAATCCCAGAGCTTTTGCCTTTATAAGTGCTTTGCGAATGGATTCGGATTCCAGCGACTTGAGGATTTTTCCATGCGTATCAATACGCTCGTTAACTTCCAGCACGGATTCGAAGAGAGGAGCGGGTTTTTCGATATTCAGGGTGAACAGCTCCGGACGATCCTGATTACCGATACGGAGAATGTCGCCAAAGCCTTCGGTCGTTACAAAAAGTGTTCGAGCACCACTACGAGTCAGCAATGCGTTGGTGCCTCGGGTCGTACCGAGACGCAGACTAACCGGAGGGAGTGGTTGGTTCAGT
>MDSW01187463.1_pt1 | contig 29086 bp, 21 predicted proteins | sample 811171 | NCBI WGS metagenome assembly MDSW01 (sample SAMN05326641, study PRJNA326480) | marine metagenome | isolation source: seawater | place: Atlantic Ocean: North West | collected 2012 | reverse complement strand
GGAGGCGGCGGGCCGGGCGGGTTATCGCAATCAGGATCAGTATATTGATACCTCGGCCATGGTGTCGGGCCCGCTGCTGGACGACCGCCTGGCCTTCCGCCTTACCGCCCAGCGCCTGGACGCGCAAACCATTACCGACGATCAGGAGTTCCCCGCCAATCCGGCGGACTACGATCTCAATGAAGCGCTCACCGAAAGGGTGCGGGGTAAACTTCTCTGGGTGCCCGCTGCCGGCCTGGAGGCTCTGTTGACCTATTCCAGTAACAATGAGTCCGGTGACACCGGCCGGATCTATTACACCGCCGATGATCCCTGGGCCTTCAATCGCTTGTACTTCCGGGATATCGAAACCGATTCCGCCACCACCAGCCTGAAACTCAGCTACCAGTTCAACACCCTGGTTGCCGTGGATCTGCTGGCGCCTCATATTGACTATCAGTGGGGGTTTGATTCCTATGAGCCGGATCCAGCGGATCAGCAGCAGCTGGTGTTTGACGAGGAAGACGATAGCCTGGACCTCAGAATTCATATCGGCAACCGAGCGCACCGGGTGTCCGGGTTTCTGGCGCTGGCCTATTTCGAACGCAGCCAGACATTCACCAGCAGTGGTGGCACCATCTACGCCGGTGATGATGAAAGTGATTCCCGGGCGCTGTACGGTGAGTTCACGTTTGCCATCAGCGATGCCCTGCGGCTGGTATTGGGTAACCGCCTGCAACGGGAAAACCAGCGGCGCAATTTTGATTACAACAATGGCGCCATTGTTTCGCTGTTGGATGAAAGCGAGACCATCAATCTGCCCAAACTGGCGTTGCTCTACGACTGGTCGCCCCACACCACCCTGGGTATCAGCGCCCGCAAAGGCTACAGCTCACCGGGTGGTGCCCTCAATTTCGCCGCCGCTGAGTATTACTACTTTGACGAAGAGACGGTCACCACCTACGAAGCCAGTGCGCGCAGTGATCTGAATAATGCCGTCAGCCTCAGTGCCAATGTTTTCTACAACGAGTATGAGGGCTACCAGGCCCTGAGCAGCACCCGCTTCATTACCAATATGGATGAAGTGGTGACCTACGGGGCGGAGCTGGAGGGCCTCACCAGTATCGGGCAGGACCTGGAACTCAGCGCCGGCCTGGGTTGGCTGCGCTCTGAGATCAAAGAGGCGGGCGCCGGGTACAGTGAAGCCAATGGCAATGAGTTGAACTCGGCTCCGGAAATCACCGCCAATCTGTCCGCCAGCTACTGGCTGACAGCCAGTCTCAGTGTCACCGCGGCTGCCCATTACGTGGACGAATACTTTGGGGATTTTAATAACACCGAAGCCCGTGTTGCCGGTAATTACACACTGGTCAATCTCAGTTCCCGCTACCAGTCCGGCCCCTGGCTGGTGAGCGCTTTCGCCAACAATGTCACCGACAAGCAGGCGTTTGTATTGCGGGAGCCTCCCAGCGGGCGCTTTCCCACCGGTTATGTTGATGTGGTGGAGCCCCGTCATGTGGGTATATCTGTCACCTATAGCCTGTGACGGAGGGCTTGATGATGGCGACAACGTCCAACGGGGTGGGGCTGCTGGCCATGCTGATGCTGGTAGTGGGTTGTAGCTGCTGCTATTTAAGTTGCGCCAATCAGCAACTGCTGACACAGCGCTGGTCGGGCGCCAGCCGCTGGCTGGGGTACGGGCTGCTGGTGGGGAGTCTGGTGTTGTTGCTGGGGATTTACCAGGCTCCGGCTGCGGTCGCCATATGGTTCACCCTTGGCATCGCTGTGCTGGTGGTACTGCCGCACCTGGGGGCGGTCCGGACTCTTCGGCGGCAACGGCATCATGAGTAAGGCGCGGACACTCAAGGCGCAGACGCCGGCGGCGGGTTGGTTGGGGAAGGCCCTGGCGGGGTTGCTGCTGGGCCTGGGTCTGGGGTGCAGTGCGTTGTTTATCGCCCTGACCCCGGAAATGGCAGGCGCAGCCCGGGCCCAACTGGCCATGTGGCTGGTGCCACCGGTGTGGCTTACGGTACTGGGTGTCAGCTTTCTGTTCCGCAGTGGGCCGCGGGCCTGGTTGGTGTTGGGCGGTTTGAATCTGTTGGTGTTGCTGCAGGCAGCTTTGGTGCCGCGTTAGTAATGGCCTTGTTGGTACAAAGGAGGCGAGCAAATGTACACACACTGGGCTCGAATTTATAAAGGCGTCCATACCTGGACCGGGCTATTGGCGGGGATGGCTTTGTTTATCGCGTTCTATGCCGGAGCGCTGACGGTGTTCAAAGAGCCCATTACCCGGTGGGCGTCACCGCCGGCACCGGCGGCAAACTGGGTGGCACTGGAGCAGACCCCCGCCTTGATCCGGCAGATCCTGAACGCCCGACCCCAGGTGGGCCAGGAATTCTTTGTGGAACTGCACCCTCAGCATTCGCAACGGGCCCAACTGCGCTGGCAGGTGGCCGGGCCCGAAGCCGATGAGCACGACCAGCTCTCAAGGCGGCATTTTATGGCGACCCTGGACGCCGCCGGCGGTGCCGTGACATTGCCATTGCAACCGGCGCCGGTGGCGGAATTGATCGATGTACTGCACCGGGTGGTGGGGCTGCCTTTTGACACGGAGTACAACCGCTGGCTGATGGGGGTGGTGGCGCTATTGTACGCGGTGGCCCTGTTGTCCGGTCTGGTGATTTTGCTGCCCACATTGAGCAAGGATCTGTTTGCATTCCGCCCGGGCAGGAACCGCAAGCGCCTGTGGCTGGATGCCCATAATCTGGTGGGGCTGGTCAGTCTGCCGTTTCACCTGGTGATCGCGCTCACGGCCGTGGGTTTCGCCTTCCACGATGGCATTTATACATTGCAGGACAAAGTGGTGCATGACGGTGGCCTGGGGCGGATGTTCCGCGCCGGGATGCCGGCACCGGACCCCGAATCCCGAAGCCATAGTGAGCTACTGCCACCAGGAGATTTACTGGACAGGTTCAAGGTGCTGGCGCCGGAACTGGAGCCTACTCGGTTACAGTACCTGCGGATCGACAGCCCCATGCCCATGGTCAGCGTCTGGGCCAATGATCCTGTTGCCATGAACGCCCGCGCCTGGGGCAGTTTTGCGGTGCTCCATCCTTACACTGGCGCAGTGCTCAATACCGACTATCTGCCGGCGCAACAGGGCCCGGCCTTCGCCGCCATCAACACCATTTTCTCCCTGCACTTCGTCACCTTCGGTGGGGCCGTGCAGAAATGGGTTTACTTTGGTCTGGCCCTGGCGGGTGCCTGGTTGTTTTACACCGGTAACCTGCTCTGGGTGGAAAGCCGCCGGCGGGCGCAACGACGGCATCAGTCGCCAACCCTGCAACCGCCCAGGACCCAATGGGTTGCGGCGCTGACGGTGGGTGTCTGCCTGGGGTCGGTGGCGGGTATTTCCGTCACTCTGGCGGCGGCCAAATGGCTGCCTGGATGCGTGGAAGACCTGCTGCTGGCGCATCAGTTGCTGTATTACGGGGTGTTCTTTGGGTCCCTGGCCTGGGCCATCAGGCTGGATCCGGCGCGGGGGGCCGTGCACCTGTTGTGGCTGGCGGCGGGCGCCACCGCGGCTATTCCCGGCAGCTCTTTATTGGGTGCGTTGGGCTGGGTGCCGGGGTTGTGGTGGTACCCCCGGATGGACTCTCTGGGGGTGGATCTCACCGCCATGGTGGCGGCTCTGGGTTTTTTCCTGATGGCGCGGCGGCTGCAGCAGCGCATCAGCCGCGGCCCTTCGGATAGCGTGTGGGGCGAGCTTAACGCCAGGGGGTATAAAGGCAACGCTTAACGCTTGGGGGCCTCGGTTTCCGGGCGTTCACTGGCGCTGTCCCCGCCGTTGCCGGTGCGATCAAAAGTTCCCAGGTGCAGCACCGGCGAGGCATCAATATGGTGGGCGTCCATCATTTCCGCCACCCGCTGCAGGGCGGACAGGATCATGGTCTGTTCCCACTCCTGCAGCCGGCCAAAGCGCTCGGTGAAATTCTGTTGCAGGGGCAGGGGCGCGGTTTTCAATACTTCCCAGGCCGCATCGGTCAGGTGGGCATGCACCTTGCGCTTGTCCTCGCTGGAACGTTCCCGGTATACCAGCTTGCGTTTTTCCAGTCGGTCCAGAATGGTGGTTACCGTGGCCTGACTGAGGCTCACCTCAGTGGCCAGCTCGCCAATGGTGGCCTGACCTTTATCGCGGATCGCATGCAGCAGCAGGATTTGCGGGGCAGTCAGTCCCGTGGTCTTCGACAGGTGTTTGGAATGCAGGTCGGTGGCTCGAATCACGCGGCGCAGGGCAATCAGCACATCATGGATGCGGCTCAAGTCCAGATCTCCTTTGGCTTTCAGGCAGTAATCCGGCTGATTATAAGCCACATCTTCACTGACTTGACTCGGTTTCGTACGTAATTTCTCCAATTTGACTCTTTTCTACTCTACTTATCTCGAATGGTTATGTCCGACTGGACAATTATTTTGTTTAGTGTACAATATATTTCAACTTTAGCAACTAGCACATTGAGATGCTTTTTAACCGACTTTTAGTTAGTTTTGTTTACAAAATCAGTACTTCACCCTTCCCAGTCGCTTACATCACTAAACAGTAGAAGCGTATCTATTATGAATTCCTCTAAACAGAAACAGTTAGATCTGCGTTTTCGCGCGCCCAAATCAACCGACGGTGCCCAAGTGCATCAACTCATTGAGAATTGTCCGCCCCTGGACACCAACTCGATGTATTGCAATCTGGTGCAGTGCACCCACTTTGCCGACACCTCCGTGGCGGTCACCCTGGATGATGAAATGGTGGGTTTTATCTCCGGCCATCTGATTCCCGAACGGCCCGACACCCTGTTTATCTGGCAGGTGGCGGTGAGTAAAAAGGCCCGCGGTCAGGGGCTGGCAGGGCGGATGATCCAGCATATCCTGGAGCGACCGGCCTGTGCCCAGGTAACTCATATCGAAACCACGGTCACGGCGGATAATGATGCCTCCTGGGGGCTGTTCGAAGGCGTGGCGCGCCGCCTGGACACCAAGCTGAATCGCTCGGTCATGTTCGACGCCGAGCGGCATTTCGCCGGCAGTCACGACAGCGAGATTCTGGCCAGGATCGGGCCTTTTGAGCCGCAGGTTGCGGCTCCCGAAGACAACGTTTTCACTTTTGCAGGAACCAATGGAGAGAAGAAAATGAAGATCTTTGAAGAGATTGAATCGGAAGTTCAGAGCTACGCACGCTCGTTCCCACGGATTTTTAATCGCGCCAAAGGCGAGTTCCTGTACGACGAGGAAGGCAACGAGTATCTGGACTTTCTGGCCGGTGCCGGCACTTTGAATTACGGCCATAACCATCCGGTGTTCAAGGAGAAGCTGTTGGAGTATATCAGCGCCGATGGTATTACCCACGGGCTGGATATGCATACCCGCGCCAAGGGTGAGTTTCTGCAGACTTTCAATGAAAAAATACTCAAACCCCGGGGCCTGGAGTATGTCGTTCAGTTTACTGGCCCCACCGGCACCAATGCGGTGGAGGCGGCCATGAAGCTGGCCCGCAAGCACACCGGTCGGGAAAACATTGTGACCTTTACCAATGGTTTCCACGGGGTCAGCCTGGGTGCGCTGGCGGCCACCGGCAATTCCCATCATCGGGGTGCTGCTGGCGTGAGTATGAATGGCTGTACGCGCATGCCGTTTGACGGATACCTGGGAGAGGGTATCGACTCCACCGTTTATCTGGATAAGGTGTTATCCGATTCCTCCAGCGGTGTGGACAAGCCGGCGGCGGTGATCGTGGAGACCGTGCAGGGCGAAGGTGGCATCAATGCGGCGAGCTTCGAGTGGCTGCAGCACCTGGAACAGGTCTGCCGCAAGCACGATGTCCTGTTGATTGTCGATGATATCCAGGCCGGTTGCGGCCGCACCGGGACCTTCTTCAGCTTCGAGGAAGCAGGCATCAAGCCGGACATCGTGACCCTGTCCAAATCCCTCAGCGGTTATGGGCTGCCTTTTGCGGTGGTACTGATGCGACCTGAGCTGGACCAATGGAAGCCCGGCGAGCACAATGGGACCTTCCGCGGCAATAATGTGGCTTTTGTCACTGCCAAGGCGGCCATTGATGAGTTCTGGTCCGACGACAAGTTCAGTCAGGAAATCAAGCGCAAGGGTGCCTATATCCGCCAGCGTCTGGAGAATATCGTCGAGCAGTATGGAGAAGGTAACTTCAGTATTCGCGGTCGGGGTATGTTCCAGGGGATCAACTGTGTCAATGGCGAGCTGGCGGAAAAAATCACCCGTAAGGCGTTTAAGAACAATCTGGTGATCGAAACCAGTGGCGCCGATGATCAGGTCATTAAGTTCCTGGTGCCCCTGACCATCAGTGACGAGTCTCTGAAACAGGGAATCGATATCGTGGAGCAGGCAATCAAGGAAGTCTGCGAAGCGGAAGGCCGCATTCCCCGTGAACGCAAGTTCTATGTGGTCAAGAAAGAAGCCAGTTAATGGGTTTTGTTGGTTGCAACTTTATTTAATGTGATTGACGGGATTTAACATGATCGTAAGACAACTTCAGGATGCTGAGAAAACCAGCCGCAAAATTGTGGACCCCAAAGGGAATTGGGACAGCACCCGGCTGCTGTTGAAAAGTGATGGTATGGGGTTTTCATTTCATATCACCACAATTTATGCCGGCGCTGATTTCCAGATGCACTACCAGAATCATCTGGAATCGGTGTACTGCATGTCTGGCAAGGGGGAAGTGGAAACCCTGGCCGATGGCAAGAAGTACCCGATTTCGCCGGGGACTCTTTATATCCTCGACCAGCACGACAAGCATGTGTTGCGTGCCTTCGAGGAAATGAAGATGGCCTGCGTATTCAACCCGCCGTTGACCGGTAAAGAGGTCCATAACGCGGAAGGCGCCTACGAACTGGATGCAGATGAAATAGAGGAATAAGAAACCTATGGCAAAACACAGCGTAGAGAAGATTGGCGGCACGTCCATGAGCAACTACGCCGCGGTCCGCGATAATATTATCCTGGGTCCCGCCGCCGGTGAGGATATTTACAATCGAATCTTTGTGGTGTCTGCCTACGGTGGTGTGACCAACAAATTGCTGGAACATAAGAAAACCGGACAGCCTGGTATCTACGAACTGTTCGCCCGCGGCGTCAGCGACCAGGGTTGGCGTGATGCGCTGGCGGAATTGCGGCGGGATATGCTGGCCATCAATGCTGAACTGTTTTCCCACGCGCCGGCACTGCATGATGCCAACGCCTTTGTCAGTGAGCGTCTGGACGACGCCGAGCGCTGCCTCAGCGATCTGGGCCATCTGTGCCAGCACGGGCATTTTGCGCTAAAGGCCCATCTGGATACGGTGCGGGAGATGCTGGCCAGTATTGGCGAGGCCCACAGTGCCTGGAATATGGCCAAATTACTGGAAAAAGATGGCGTCAACGCCTGTTTTGTGGACCTTACCGGCTGGCGGGCGGAAAAACACATGTCTCTGGACGAGCGTATTGAACTGGCGTTTGCCGGTATTGATCTGGAGACCCAGTTGCCCATCGCCACCGGCTATGCCCACAGCGAGCAGGGTTTGATGTCCACTTTCGATCGCGGTTACAGTGAGATGACCTTCAGCCGTATCGCGGTACTGACCGGCGCCCGGGAGGCGGTGATCCACAAGGAATTCCACCTCAGCAGCGCAGACCCCCGCCTGGTGGGTGAGGGTAATGCGGTGCCCATAGGCCGTACCAATTATGATGTGGCGGATCAGCTGGCCAATCTGGGAATGGAAGCGATCCACCCCAAGGCTGCCAAGGGCCTCCGCAAGCACAATATTCCGCTACGGGTGAAGAATACCTTCGAGCCGGAGCATGCCGGTACGCTGATCACCAGCGATTACGTCAGCGAGTCCCCCTGCGTGGAGATTATCGCCGGTTGTCGCGGGGTCTATGCCATCGAAGTGTTCGACCAGGATATGGCAGGCAACATCGACCATTACGATCGTGAAATCCTGGCCTTGATCCGGCGCTTCAATGCGCACATCGTATCCAAGGACATCAACGCCAACACCATTACTCATTACCTGTCCACCAACCTGAAAACCGTTAAACGGATACGGGCAGCGCTTGAGGAACGCTTCTCTGACGCTGAGATCAACCAGAAGAAGGTCGCCATCGTATCGGCCATCGGCAGCGATATGCAGGTGCCGGGTATGCTGGCGCAAACCGTGTCCGCCCTGGCGGAGGACAAAATCAGTGTGCTGGCCATGCACCAGTCCATGCGCCAGGTGGATATGCAGTTTGTCGTGGACGAGGGTGATTACGCTGAAGCCATCAAAGCTTTGCACAGTCAACTGGTGGAAGTGCACGACCATGGACGGGCCATATGCCTCGCTTGCTGACCGGCATCACTTTATTGGGATTGTTTGCCTCCACCGCCTGGGCCGCTTCTGACAAAGACGCGGCCCAGGTTGCTGATGGGCCGGCGCCGGAGCAGGCCAGGGCGGTGGTGGAACAGTTGCAAGAGCCCCTGTATAACCCGTTCGTCGAACGTTACGTGCTCGATGAGTTGAAGGCGCTGCGTACGCAGATGGCGGATCAGCGGGCCGAAATGATTCAACAGGTGGTGGATCGGGAGCATTCCGCCGTGGACCGGGCGGTAACCTATGCCACTGATACCATCACCTATTTCTTCTATGTGATTGCCGCCGCCAGCTCGGTGCTGGTGCTGGTGGGCTGGTCCTCCATCCGCGATATCAAAGAGCGGCTGCATTCCGTGGCGGAAGAGGAGATCAGCCGGTTGGTGCGGGAATACGAGGCGCGGCTGGCGTCCATTGAGGAACAACTAAACCTCAAGAGCCGGCACATTGAGGAAAACCGCGAAGCCATCGATGCCACCAACGAGGTGCAGTCCCTCTGGCTGCGGGCGGGGCAGGAACCCAATCCCGCCAACAAGATTGCGCTTTACGACCAGATCATGCGCATCCGTCCCTATGATCCCGAAGCCCTGACTTACAAAGCCGATGCGGTGCTGGAACTGGGCGAGGCCCAGTGGGCCACCAATCTTTGCCATCAGGCGTTGCGCCACGATCCCGACAACAGCCACGCCTTCTTCCAATTAGCCTGCGCTGCCGCCACCCTGGGCCACTTCGAGGATGCGGTGCGTTATCTGGAGGAAACCATCCAGCGTAGCGACACCTACCGGCTGGACATTATGGAAGAGCCTACCCTGGAACCCCTGAAGGATTTCCCGCCGTTTCGTGCCCTGATGGGGCTGGACCCGGAGGCTGGAGAATAATTCCGTTGGGATAACCCCATTGGAAGAATCCGGCGGCACCGGCAGTCTGTGTCGCTGGTGCCCGCCGTTTCCTGCGCTGATTGCGACTGCCCTGCATCTGCGACAAAACCGCATTTCGCTCACTGTTTTCATGGCATAGTGTTAGCATTCCGATGTGTGCGGATTGGGAGTGTCTGATGGCGGCTGTAGGACTGCGGTTGAGTAAGTGGCTGACGGCAACGGCCGTGACTCTTTGGTCGGTGCTGGCGGCGGCAGCCCCGGTGGACGTTCTGGTGGCGACCGTGCAGAGCCGGGATATCGCGGATCCGCTGGAGGCCCTGGGCACCCTGCGCGCCAATGAGGCGGTGGCGGTGACGGTCAACGTGGCGGAAACCGTCGAAAGCATTGGTTTTCGTAGTGGCCAGCGGGTGAAGCAGGGGCAGGTGCTACTGACTCTGGAAAGCGCGGAAGAGCGGGCCCTGGTGGAAGAGGCGGAATCCACCCGCGATGAGGCCAGGGCGCAGCTGGAGCGAATCAAAACCCTGGCGGGCAGGGGCGATGCCTCGCAGTCCCTGCTGGACGAAAATCGGCGCGAGTTCCGGGTGGCCGAAGCCCGGCTGGCGGCGGTGGAGTCCCGGCTGCAAAACCGCATTGTCAAAGCGCCGTTTGCCGGCGTGGTGGGGTTGCGCAATATCAGCCCCGGAGCCTACCTGGCGCCCGGGGATCTGGTGACCACCCTGGTGGATGACCGCCGCATGAAGCTGGATTTCAACGTACCTTCCCTGTTTCTTACCACGCTTAAACCCGGCGTGCCCATTGTCGCCCGCTCCCGGGCCCTGGCCGATCGACGCTTCGAGGGGGAAGTGGCTTCGGTGGACAATCGGGTGGATCCGGTATCGCGCTCGGTGACCGTGCGGGCCATACTCGACAACCCCAATGGCCTGTTGCGGGCCGGTATGCTGATGGAGGTGACCCTGCAAAGCAATCCCCGCGCGGCGTTGGTGATCCCTGAGTCCGCCCTGGTTCAGGAGCAGGATCGCAACTACGTTTATGTGCTGGATCAGAGCGACGCTGCCACCGTCGCCCGCCGCCAGCCGGTGACGCCGGGATTACGGTTGCCCGGTACAGTGGAAATTCGCGAGGGTCTGCAGGCGGGGCAACAGGTGGTGCTGGAGGGCGCCATCAAACTGCGGGATGGCAGTCCGGTAAAGGTATTGGAATCGCCACCCTACGGAGCCCGTTGAGATGCTGATTTCCGATGTCTCCGTACGGCGGCCGGTATTTGCCTCGGTTATTTCCCTGTTATTAATTGCCTTTGGCCTGGTGGCGTTCGACCGACTGTCCCTGCGTGAGTATCCCCGCATCGATCCACCGGTGGTGACCATTGAAACCACCTATCCCGGTGCCGCCGCCAGCGTGGTGGAAACCCGCATCACCCAGATTATCGAAGAACGCATTGCCGGTATCGAGGGTATTGAATTCGTGGAGTCCGTGAGCCGGGACGGGGAATCGCGGATCACCATCGAATTTGATGTGCAGCGGGATATTGATTCCGCCGCCAACGATGTGCGGGACCGGGTCTCGGGGGTTTCCGATAATCTGCCGGCAGAGGCGGACCCGCCGGAAGTGCAAAAACAGAGCGGCGACGACGATGTCATCATGTGGCTGAACCTGGTGGGTGAGGGCATGACGGTGCCGGAGCTCACCGATTACGCCGACCGTTATCTGGTGGACCGGTTTTCGGTGCTGACCGGCGTGGCCCGGGTGCGGGTGGGTGGCAGTCAGCGTTATGCCATGCGTATCTGGCTGGATCGCAACCGGCTGGCGGCCCGGGGCCTTACCGCCAACGACGTGGAAGCGGCCTTGCGCTCGGAAAACGTGGAGTTGCCCGCCGGCGCCATTGAAAACGACAGCCGGCAACTGACGGTGCGGGTGCAGCGCTCCTTTGCTGATGCCGATGACTTTGCGGGCCTGGTGCTGGCCCGGGGGGACAATGGCTATCTGGTGCGACTGGGTGACGTGGCCCGGGTGGAAAAGGGCACCGAAGAGAGCCGGGTGCTGTTCCGGGGCAATGGCATTCCCCAGGTGGGGATCGGTATCGTCAAACAGTCCACCGCCAACACCATCGAAGTGGCCCGGGCGGCGAAACGGGAACGGGGCCGGGTGAATGCCACTCTGCCGGATCATATGAGTCTGGAGCAGAGTTACGATTCCTCGGTGTTTGTGGAAGATGCCGTGCAACAGGTCTATACCACTCTGGCCATTGCCATCGGCCTGGTGGTGCTGATGATCTACCTGTTCCTGGGTAGCGCGCGGGCCATGCTGGTGCCGGCAGTCACTGTGCCGGTGTCGGTGATTGCGACCTTTATCGCGTTGTTGATTCTGGGGTTCTCGGTGAATCTGCTGACCCTGCTGGCACTGGTGCTGGCCATCGGCCTGGTGGTGGACGATGCGGTGGTGGTGCTGGAGAACATCGTGCGGCGAATGCAGGAATACGGTGAACCGCCCCTGCTGGCCGCCTATCGCGGTGCCCGGCAGGTGGGCTTCGCGGTGATTGCCACTACCCTGGTGCTGGTGGCAGTGTTTGTGCCTATCGCCTTTTTACAGGGGGACTTGGGACGACTGTTTTCTGAATTTGCCCTCACCATGACCGCGGCGGTCTGTTTCTCCACTCTGATTGCGCTCACGCTTTCCCCCATGCTGGCATCGAAACTGCTGCGCAATACCGACAACCAAAGTGCCGTGGTGCGGCTGGTGGACAACGGTTTTGCCTGGTTGCGCGAGGGTTACAGCCGCAGCATACGGTTTTGTATGGAGGCACCCTGGGTGGTGGTGGTTGCCTTCCTGCTGCTGTTAACCGCCACCTACTTTCTGTTCAAGAGCATTCCCTCGGAATATGCGCCGCGGGAGGATCGTGGTGTGTTCTTCCTGCTGGTGAACGGGCCGGAGGGTGCCACCCACGACTATATGCTGAAGTACATGGATGAAATTGAACGCCGCATGATGCCCTACGTGGAAAATAATGAAATCAAACGCCTGCTGGTGCGCACTCCCCGCAGTTTTGGCAATACGGAAAACTTCAATGATGGCCTGGTGATCAATGTGCTCACCGGCTGGTCCGAGCGTCGCAGCGGTTTCGTGATCATGGAAGAGGTGCGCCAGAAACTGGCGGATTTGCCTGGGGTGCGGGCATTTCCGGTGATGCGGCAGGGATTTGGCGGCGGCGCGCAAAAGCCGGTGCAATTCGTGCTGGGCGGTGGCACCTATGAGGAGCTGGCCCAGTGGCGTGATACGTTGATGCAACAGATCCAGCAGAACAATCCGGGCCTGGTGGGCATCGACTGGGACTATAAGGAAACCCAGCCACAGTTGAAGGTGGTGATTGATTACAATCGGGCGGCGGACCTGGGGGTGTCCATCGGCACCATCGGCCGCACTCTGGAAACCATGCTGGGCTCACGGCGGGTGACCACCTTTATGGAGCAGGGCGAAGAATACGATGTGATTCTTGAGGGTGAGCGGGATTATCAGAACACACCGGTGAGTCTGCAGAATATTTATGTTCGGTCCGAAAGATTGCAGCAGCTGGTGCCGCTGGCGAATCTGGTGCAACTGGAAGAATTTGCCGGCGCCACCGCTTTGAATCGTTATAACCGGGTGCGGGCCATTACCCTGGAGGCCAACCTGGCGGAGGGTCTGTCCCTGGGGCAAGCACTGTCGTATCTGCAGGATCTGGTGCGGGAACATTTACCAGCGGAGGTGACCATCGATTACAAGGGACAGTCCCTGGATTTCCAAACCGCCGGTGGCAGCGTGGTATTTATATTTCTGCTGGGGCTGATGGTGACCTTTCTGGTGCTGGCGGCGCAGTTTGAAAGTTACCTGCACCCATTCGTGATCATGTTGACGGTGCCCCTGGCCATGTGCGGCGGTCTGCTGGGGCTGTACCTCACCGGCAGCTCCCTCAATGTCTATTCCCAGATCGGATTGATGATGCTGGTGGGACTGGCCTCCAAAAACGGTATTCTGATTGTGGAATTTGCCAATCAGCTGCGGGACCAGGGCACCGCTTTTAAAGACGCCATCCTGGAAGCCACCCAGGTGCGGTTTCGCCCTATACTCATTACCGGTATCACCACCGCGGCGGGTTCCCTGCCGCTGATCCTGTCCTCCGGCGCCGGCGCGGAAACCCGTCTGGTTATTGGCGTGGTGGTGCTGGCCGGGACCCTGGCCGCAACCTTCTTTACTCTTTTCGTGGTACCCGTAGCCTACGAAATTCTGGCCCGCCGCACCGGTTCACCTGGTGATGTGGCGCGACACCTCGCGCAACAGGAACAGAACCATCCGCAATAAGGCAGCGGCGCTTAAATTGAATTGAGATCTAAGCTTTGTTACTCTGAATTTCGTTCAGAGAGTCCCCGGCTGCGGCACAGTCAGTTATGACAAAAATCCTCCTGCCTCGCGTCTTTTTCAGGGTTCGTTTCCTGCTTTTATGTGTCATTTTGGTGCAAGCACCGGCCGTTTGCGCCGCCAATCCGGTGCATCTGGAGGCTTCCGCCCAAAAAGTAAGCGAAGGTTTTATTTCTTTGAACTGGAATGAATTTTCCGGTCAGGCGCCAATCCGGTTACAGGTCAGTGAGCGGTCGCAATGGACCCGGCCGCTGCGGGAGTTGTCCCTTACCGGCCAGACCCGGGTCCATCTCAGTGGCTTTCCTGACGGCACCTTCAACGCCCGTCTGGTGGATGCCGGCGGTCAGGTGCTCAGTAACACGGTGCAGTTTCGCGTGCAGCACCGGGATCTGGGGCTGGCTGGCGCATTGTTCGCCCTGGGGGCCCTGTTGTTTCTGGCACTGGTGGTGACCCTGATCCGTTTCTCCGCAACTTCACAACAACAATAAGCGAACCCGGAGCTTATGTATTCAGCACAGATTTCCCCCACAACCGCGGTCATTATCCTGGTGCTGTTCGGGGTGGCCTGGGTTGGCTTTGGCTGGTGGCTGGGCCGCAGCAATCGCACCGTGGACGACTTTATGCTGGCGGGGCGCAATGTGGGCCTGGCCCTGGCGTCCGCCACCGCCATGGCCACCTGGGTTACCAGTAATACCACCCTGGTGGCGCCTCAGCTCACCTATCAGTTCGGGATCTGGGGCATGGTGGGCTACTCCATGGCCGCCCTGGGCCTGATTCTGTTCGCGCCCATGGCCCGCCGCATCAAGACCCTGATGCCGGAAGGCTTTACCTGTGGTGACTTTATCCGGGTACGTTATGGCCGGGGGGCCTGGTACGTATTTCTGGTGGTCTCCTTCTTTTACGCCATGGGCTGGCTGATCAGCCTGGGCATGGCCGGGGGCATCCTGCTGAACGCCCTCAGCGGGCTGGACTATCACCTGGGCATGACCGTGATTCTGGTGATCTGCGTGGGCTACACCCTGCTGGGGGGGCTGCGGGCGGTGATCGCCACCGACTTCATTCAGACCCTGATTATCCTCTGTGGGGTGCTGTTTATCGGTTATGTGTGCTGGCGCGATGTGGGGCTGGAAACCATCTATACCACCGTGCAGGCAGAGCAGCCCCAACTGCTGAACCTGTTGTTCCCCGCCGCCATTATGTTTCTGTTCAATAATCTGTTCTTTGGAATTGGCGAAATTTTTCATTCCAATGTCTGGTGGTCCCGGGCTTTTGCCTTTCGGGTGGGGGTGGGCCAGCGGGCTTACCTGCTGGCCGGGCTATTGTGGCTGCCCATTCCCATTGTCACCGGCTTTATTGCCCTGGCGGCACCGGCCCTGAATCTGTATCCCCCCAGCCCGGATATGGTGGGACCCATGGTGGCCGCAAAATTGCTTGGCAGTGTGGGGGCGGTGTTCGTATTTATCGTGGTGTTCTCGGCCCTGGCCTCGAGCCTGGACTCGCTGCTGGCGGCCACCAGTGATCTGCTGACGGAAGACGTGTATCGGGGCATTCTCAAGCCCAATGCCAGCAAGGCGCATTTGTTTCGCGCCGGCAAATGGGTGATTCTGTTGCTGGGCCTGGTGACCTGGCTGTTGTGCCTGCCCCGGGTCACCACCCTGGGCGAGCTGTTGAACTTTACCGGCGCCTTCGTGGCCAGCACCATCTGGCCCATTGTGCTGGGGCTGTACCGGCCCCGCCTGGGCGGGCTCTATGCCGGGCTGGCCATGGCCGGCGGCACCATCAGCGGTCTGGTGGCGTATTTTCAGATCGGGTTTTACGTGGCTGCGCTCACCGCTTGCCTGGTGTCGCTGCTGGTGTGCCTGATCGGCCTGGTGTCACACAACGCGGAATTTCACTGGCAGCGCTTGCAGCGCATGGAGAGGTAATGTGTTAATCAGTGAGACCTGGTTTGAATGGCTTATCCTGGGGGCGCTGCTGATCACCTGCGCGGCGCCACTGATACTGACTGGCCTGTTGATCGCAGATTGGAAACGGGGTGATCTATGGTAAACGGTGTAAAAGGTGAGCGCGTTGAATTTCAGCGCAAGGTGCCGGATGTCTATGGGGACGCGCATCCCAAGGGGCTGCTGAAGGCCATTCAGGAGGATGGTGAGCACCTGAAGCAACTGGCGTCGCAGCATATTATCTCTTCGGATCAGTTTGATCGGGATGTGCTGCTGCAATTGTTCCGGCTGGCGGCCAAGTTTGAAAGCAACCCGCGCCGGTTTCGCACCCCGTTGCAGGGTAAGATTCTGATCAGTGCCTTTTATGAGCCCAGCACCCGCACCCGGTTGTCTTTTGAAAGCGCCTGGCACCGGCTGGGGGGTGATATCATGTCCATCACCGACCGCTCCACCACCGGCATTGCCAAGGGCGAAAGGCTGTCTGACGTGGGCGAGATGTTCAACAACTACGGTGATTGCGTGGTGTTGCGGGATAACAACGAAGCCTCGGTCACGGAAATGATGCGCAGTCTGCGGATTCCCATTATCAATGCCGGTAACGGCCTGGACGAACACCCCACCCAGGCGCTGGCGGACCTGTACACCATCTTCAAGTGGGCCCCCTCGCTGCTGGTGGAAGGCTCCACCGAGCAGCCCCCCATTCGCATGGGCGTGGTGGGGGTCCCCAATAAAATGCGCACGGTGCGCAGTTTGTTGAAGATGCTGGCCATCTTCCCCGAGGTATTGGAAGAACTGGTGATCATCCATGATGCGGAAGGTGATCGCATCTGGGATGAGGGGCAGCTGGAGCAGCTGGAGGAGGCCGGAATCCGCATTACCACCTCCAGCGATATCAACGAAGTCCTGCCGCGCCTGGACGTGGTGTATATCAATGCCATCGCCTGGAAAGGGGATGGGTTTGAATCCTACGGTTCCCGTTTTGTGCTGAATCGTAATTCCCCGTTGAAGAAAAATGCCATCATACTGCACCCCCTGGCCCGGGGTGATGAGCTGGCGACGGAACTGGATGGTACACCCCACAACTGGTATTTTTCCCAGGCCCGGGGCGCCGTATTTTTGCGGATGGCCCTGCTAACCTGCATGTGTGAACGCATTGAGCGGGTGATGGACGTTTGGATGTAATGCCCACTGGGGCTGGTAGTAACGACAGGAGATATTTATGTGTGGCATAGCCGGTGTGTTTAACCGCGATCCAGAGCAACCCATTCCCTCACAATTACTGGTGAACATGGCTGCCATCCAATACCATCGCGGGCCGGATAATTTTGGTTACGCCAATCCGGAGGGGTTGGGGCTGGGGCTGAGCCATGCCCGGCTCTCGATCATTGACCTTAATGAAGAACGTGGGCGGCAGCCTCTGATATCGCCGGACCGGCAGTTCTATCTGGTGCACAACGGCGAGTTTTACGACTTCCAGCGCATCCGCGCCATGCTGGTGGCCAATGGCGCCCGCTTTGCCAGCAAAAGCGACTCCGAAATCATCCTGCACCTGTATCCCCGCTACGGCATGGAAAAAACCCTGCAGTTTTTGCGGGGAGAATTCGCCTTCGGTTTTTACGACCGCAGCGAAGACTGCCTGTATCTGGTGCGGGACCGGTTCGGCATCAAACCCCTGTACTGGACCGAAACTGACGAGGGTGTGGTGTTCGGCTCCGAACTGAAAGTGCTGTTCGCCCACCCCGGCGTCAAGCGCCATCTGAGCGCCACCGGCACCTATCATCAGTTAATCCAGGTAATGGTACCGGGCAGCACCGCCTTCGATGGAATCCATCAGGTGCCCCCCGGCCATATGATCAAACTGCAGCGCAAGCCCGGCGGCCAGCTGACCATCAGCCAGAAAAAATACTGGGACATCGATTTTCCGGTGGCCGGCGAGCACGTCAATCACCATGATGAGGGCTACTATATCGAAGGGGTGCGGGATCACCTGCTGGAAGCGGTGAACCTGCGGTTGAATGCCGACGTCCCCGTGGGCTGTTACCTGTCCGGGGGCATCGACAGCTGCTCGATACTGGGTTTGTCCGCCGCCGCGAGGCAGGATCCGGTGAAAGCCTTTACCATCGGTTTCGACAGCAGTGAATATGATGAAACCGCCGTGGCCCGGGAAATGGCGGATATGACCGGCGCCGATCAACTGGTATTGAGCGTGTCGGCGGATCACCTGTACGACAACTTTGCCCGTACCATCTGGCACACGGAACGTACTATCTATAATACGTTGGCGGTGGCCAAACTGCTGATGAGTGAAACCGTTAAAGCCAATCGGTACAAAGTGGTGCTCACCGGAGAGGGTTCGGACGAATTGTTCGCGGGCTATCCGGCGTTCCGTCAGGACATGTTCCTGTACGGATTGGATGATCTCCCCGCCAGCCTGCGCAAGGAATGGCAGTCCAGCCTGGAGGAGAGTAACCAACTATTCCGGGGCGCCATGTTGCCGCGGGAGGATTTCAACTCTCAGGCCATGAGCGATGTGGTGGGCTTTACCCCCACCTGCCTGCAAAACTGGCTGCATTGTCATGAATTTGCCATGGCCATGCTCAATCCGGAATGGCGCCAGTCACTGCAGGACTACGACGCTGGCGCCGCCATTGCCGCCACCTTCGATGCCTCGCAACTGGATGGTCGCCATCCCCTGGACAAGGCCCAATACGTCTGGATCAAGACCATGTTGGAAGGCCAGATCCTTACCTGGGGCGGGGACCGGGTGGATATGGCCAACTCCATGGAAGCGCGGCCGGCATTTCTGGATCACCATCTGGCGAAATTCGCCACCAGCGTACCGCCGCAATTGCGGATCAAAGGCGCCACGGAAAAATACGTTCTGCGGGAGGCCATGAAAGGACTGCTGCCGGAGACCCTGTACAAACGCCAGAAATTCGCCTTTATGGCGCCGCCGGCCCACACCGACAAGAAAAAGTGGCAGTCACTGATGACCCTGATGCATGAGTTTGCCAGCAAAGAAAAAGTGGAAGCCGCCGGCCTGCTGGACAGCGCTGCTATCGACAAAATGATCAAGGATCACGAAAACCCGGACATGGACCGGGAAACCAAAGTGCAGCTGGATGCCGTGATCAACCACGTCCTGGGCGTGCAATTACTGCATCACCACTTCGTGGAACAGGACATCCCCAAACTGGCCCAGCAACGGGCCGACGAACTGGGCTGGCACGCGGCTTAAAGGTGCGGGCTGTGTGCGAAGGGGTACATAATTGCGGAGTGCCATGACGAAAGCCACCACAATAGAGGCCCTGAAGCGGGCAGGCTGAATCCAGACCGTCAGCGGCCAAGGACGGCCGCTGTCGAGCGCACCGACCCCGACAACTACAGCGCCTCCTGCAACCGCAACAAACTGTTTAACAGCACATTGCAGCCGCGCTCCACATCCTCCCAATGAGACCACTCATCCGGAGCATGACTGACACCCCCCACACTGGGAATAAAAATCATCCCGGTGGGCGTAATATCCGTAAAAAACTGCGCATCGTGACCGGCCCCACTGGGCATCAGCTGATAACTGTACTCCAGATCCCGGGTGCACTGCTCAATCACATCCATCACCGGTTGCGCACAATTCTTCGGCGGCAGCCAGCTCATTTGCTCGTATTCGAACATCAGGCGGTGGCGGCGGGCAATGGCGGACAGCGCCTTGCGACAACTGTTGGCCACCTCCCGCATCACCTCCTCGGACATATCCCGACCCACCAGGGTAAAATCCGCCTCTCCGGGGACCGTATGGGCATAACCCGGGCGCAGGTCCACCCGACCAATGGTGAGCCGGGTCTTGTCGGTGCCGTTTTCATCAATAATACGACTGATTTCATGGGCAAAATCCGCCAGCCCCATAAACGCATCACTGCGCAGATCCATTGGCGCAGTGCCGGCGTGATCCGCCTTACCGATAAATTTGATCAGCCATTTGAATACGCCGGAAATACCTTCCACCACACCGATGGTTTTTTGATTGGCTTCCAGCACCGGCCCCTGCTCAATGTGCAACTCCAGAAACGCTTTTATCTGCTCCGGTTTGCGCTTGGCATGCAGCGCGTCATGGTAATCCAGACCCCGGGCTGCCATGGCATCCTTCAACATTTCGCCGCTGGGATCCTTGGCTTTTTCCAACCACTCAAGCGTCAGGCTGCCGGTGAGAGACTGGGCCCCCAGCATGCCACCGAAGCGGCCTTCCTCCTCACTGGTACCAATAATCTCCACCCCATAATTCAACGGCAGGTCCTGTTCCTGAATCACCCGCAGGCATTCCAGGCCGGCAATGACCCCCAGGGTGCCATCAAAGATACCCCCGGCGGGTACGGAATCCAGGTGCGAACCGATCAGAATGGCGGGGCGGTCTTTGGGGCCGAAGCGACCACACACATTGCCCGCGCCATCCATGCGGGCTTCCAGGCCATGCTGTTCAAACTGTTGCAGCATCCACTGCCGCGCCGCCCAGTCCGCCGCGGAAAATCCCTGGCGGTACACGCCCTTGTCCTGCTGGTTGTAACCGAATTTGGCCAGCTCATAGAGATCACGCTCAACCCGGCCAACGTCAATGGAATAATTGATGACAAAACCCTCTTGCTGCGTTCGGTGCAGAAGATCCACTTTATAACTGGGGCCGGTAAAACTCAAGATAGGGCGTGCTGCTCAACGGCGTGCGTGGACGGAGCGGAATATCAAGCTCTCAGCAGGCTAGCCCCGTGGCAGACTGATGCTGAATACCGTACCCTGACCCACCTCGCTGGACACACTGATACTGCCACCATGCTGCTCAATGATGCCGTGGGAAATGGACAGCCCCAGCCCGGTGCCCACGTCCACCGGCTTGGTGGTAAAAAAGGGGTCGAAGATACGACTTAGTTGCTCCGCTGGAATCCCGCAACCGGTATCGGCAATGCGAATCTGTGTACGCGATTCCGTTTCCCGGGTTTCCACCCGGATGGTGCCCCGTTCGGCAATGGCCTGGGAAGCATTGATTACCAGATTCACCACCACCTGGGACAATTGCGCCGCGTTGCACAACAGGGCAGAGGGTGCCTGCAGATCGGTTTCCAGCTGCACATGGTACTTAAGCTCATTATGGATCATCTTCAGCGCATCATTAATGATCTCATCCACACTCACCGGTTGCAGCTCGCCCTGATCCGCCCGGGCGAAATTCTTCAGGCTGAGAACAATATCCTTAACCCGATTCAATCCCTCACTGGAATCCCGCACCACCTGCTCAATATCATCCAGAATAAATGCCAGATCGTGTTTGCGCTTGATGGCGGCAATCTGTTGCCGCACGGCGCTGGCTTCCGGCGCCTCAGTGGTGTTGACCGCAAGGTACTGCTCATAGCCCGCGCACACCTCCAGAATGCCAGCCAGATAATCCTGCAGCGTATCAATGTTGGAGATGACAAAGCCCACCGGATTGTTGATCTCGTGGGCCACACCGGCGGCCAGTTGCCCGATGGACGCCATTTTCTCCGATTGTACCAGTTGCGACTGGGCGGATTTCAATTGTTCATGAGCCTGCTTCAGCGCCGCAAAGTTTTCCTGTAATTTACTGTGCGCATCCGCCCGTTCCAACATCACACCAATAGAGGCGGAGGCGGCCATGGCCAGGGTCAGATAGGTGGCGTTTTCCTCTTTCCAACCGCTGATACCGAATTCGGCCACCGCGATGATTTCACCCTTTTTGCGAATGGGAAAATACAGCCGCCAGGCCGGTGCTTGCGGAGTGCCGGCGGTATCCTGATTAATCTGAATAACCTGGCTGCCTTCCAGTACCTTGCGGCCCACGGTGCTGCTCAGATCAAATTGACGATCGCCCCGCAGCAGATTCAGAGTGCTGTCCGGATAGTTGTCCAGAGGCAGGTAACTGATGGTGCTGCTGGACATGGGTTCAGCGGCCGCGGCCCCGGGTTCGCGCATAAAAACCAGCCCATAATCCACCTCGAACAACTGTCCCACTGCTTCGATAAACACGTACAGCACCGTTTCCCAGTCCAACCGCAATTCGCCGATCTGAGCCACGTTCAGCAGCAGCTCCAGCCCCTTCTTCTGGTTGGCCAGAGACCGGTACTGATACTGAATCATGTTGAGACTGCTGGCCACTTCCCGGGTTTTTTCATCCAGAAGTTTTTCCGCCTGCAGTCGGCGTTCGCGTTCGGCCAGGTAGGCAGCTTGGTAATCCATGGTTGTGCTTTCCTTGGGTCCCGGGATCGCTTTCCAGCTGTTGCCGGGACTTTTTAGAACATTGCTGAATAATCCAGGTGTTGCTCTAAATATAGGCGATAATTAACGGGAGAGAGGCATGTAATAGAATACTGCGGCCTGCTGGATGGATCAGCACAAGAAGGAGCGAAGCCATGACAGAAAATGATCCCGTGCGCCTGATGATTGTGGATGATGAAGCCAATTTATTGGCTTCCCTGAAACGGGTTTTTCGTGGTGAAGGCTATATTGTTGACACTTTTGAAAGCCCCTCTGCTGCCATGTCAGCCCTGGAACAGGATCAGTTCGATGTGATCGTTTCTGACATGCGCATGCCGGAAATGAGTGGCGCCGATTTTCTGCTGCATGCCGCCCGGGTGATGCCCGACACGCCGCGTATTCTGCTGACCGGCTTTTCCGATCAGGAATCCACTGTGAGGGCGATTAATGATGCGGGCATTTACCGCTACGTGGCCAAGCCCTGGGATAATGATGAGCTGCGTGAACTGGTGGACGAAGCAGCGCAGGTTCACCGCACCGTGCTGCAGCGCCGCACCCGCAACCAGGAATTGCTGAAGAAAAATCTGCGACTGAAAGAAAAAAATGTCTCTCTGCATCATGATCTGGAGCGTAACGAGGCGGAACTGGCCCAGGCGGTGGCCTTTGTGGATCTGGCTCAGGACGAGTTGCGCCACAGCTATGAGACTTTCATCAAGTCCTTTGCCAATATTATAAACCTGCGCATCAGTAACGCCGCTCAGGTGAGCCTGCGGATTCAGGAGCACTGTACTATGGTGGCCGGGGTGATGGAGTGCCAGGATGTGGAAAAAGAAGCCATTCATAACGCGGCCCTGTTGTATCAACTGGGAAAAATATTTCTACCGGACAACCTTCTGCACAAACCGTTCTGTGAGTTGGGAGACAGCGAGCTGAAAGCGTTTCAACAACATCCGGTACTGGCGGAACAGGCGCTGATTCCTATCAACGCCCTGGCCCTGGCCGCCAAGATCATTCGTCACCAGAACGAATGTGTGGATGGCAGTGGTTTTCCCGATGGTCTTAGTGGGCCGGCGATCCCATTGGGCGCGCGCATTCTTAAGGTGGTGATTGACTTCAACCAGCATCTGGGGGGGCTGCTCACCGGTAAACCGGAAACCGTGGATTCCACCACCCGCTATTTGAAATCCCAGGCGGATCGCAAATACGATCCCGCCGTGATCAAGGCGTACCTGGGCATCCTCAGCGGCAAGAATGCCGAGGTGGCGTTTGAGAATGAACAGTTCCTGAAAACGCCGCTACTCAGTCACGGTATGGTGGTGGCCAGAGACCTGCATAATCACGATGGTATATTACTGCTGTCCGCGGAGACCAAACTCAGTGGCGATTTGATCAAGAAACTGCAGGCCTATGAGAAGCGCAACCAGATTGAATTGTTGGTTCCGGTGAAAGCCCGCAAGGGCGTGGTGGAGACGCCCACCACTGCCCATTGACCATGGCCGTGATGAGGATTACCAGGGGATATCCTGCCCCTGCCAGTCACGAAACAGTACCTGGTGCTCCGGTGTCACCCGGCTAACCTGCTGCAGCAGATACTCCGCGGACTGCTCCGCACTGAACAGCTTGTGCTGCGGTACCCGGCTTTGAAAGGGCCGGGATAAAGGCGTATCTGTGGTCCCGGGATGGTAAGCCAGCAGAGACACATTGGCGGCCCGGCGCTGATATTCGATGCCGGCGGTTTGCACCAGCATATTCAAGGCCGCCTTCGACATCCGGTAACCGTACCAGCCCCCCAGGTGGTTATCGCTGATACTGCCGATGCGGGCGCTGAGCAGGGTCAGCACGCAGTGTTCCCCGCCCTTCAGCAGCGGGCGCAAGCGACTGAGCCAGAGCGCCGGAATGATGGTATTGCTGTGAAATAATGCCTGCAGTTGCGGGACGCTAATGTCCTCAAGCTTTTTTTCCGGCTGTAGTTCGCCGTCGTGCAGGCGGCCGTTAAAAATAAAGCCATAACGGAAACGGCCTGCCAGCGGCCGCCATTGACGGATCAGTCCATCCATGGACGGTTCGTCATAATCACTCTGATGCCATTGCACCGCCGGTGGCAATGCGGCGGGGGCAGGTTGCCGGCTCACCGCCAGCACCTGCGCCACCCGCTGCTGCTCCAGCAACCGCTGGACGAGAGCGCCGGCCAGGGCACTGCCGGCGCCAATCACCAGGGCGTGGTTTTGCGCCGGCGCCATCAGAACTGCTCCGCCGCCAGCGTCATCAGATGCGCCTTGCCGGCTTTGATCACCGCCAGCATGCCCGGCAGCCGGGTCATATGCTCACGGAAGTAGAAGTCCCGCAGGGCGGCTTTGTTGCTGAGGATGGGACGGCTGTCCCCCTGTTCCAACAGCGTTTGTGCCACCTGAGCATTGCGTGCCAGCAAGAAGCCCAGCAGCGCGGTACCGAACAGGTTCAGCAGCGGGGTGGCCGCAGCGGCCGCCTGTTCCCGGTCCTGCATGCCGGCCTGCAGCAGCCAGGTCAGAGCTTCCTGCAGGGTACCCAGGGCCTGCTGTAACTGCTCCCCGATGACTTCATCCGCAATATCCTTCTGCATCCGGCTCAGCTCCCCCAACAGGGCTTTTACTGCCCGACCGTTGTGCATAGGCAGCTTGCGACCCACAAAATCCAGGGCCTGTATGCCGTTGGTGCCTTCGTAGATGCGGGCGATACGGCAGTCACGCAGCAATTGCTCAATGCCCCAATCCCGGGTGTATCCGGAACCCCCCAGGGTTTGCACTGCCTGGTCGCAGACCTGATAGCCCAGGTCCGTGAGGTAGGATTTGACGATGGGGGTAAGCAGGTCCACCAGATCCCCGGCCTGCTCCCGGGTAGCGGCGTCGGCGTGATGCTCGCTGATATCCAGTTGCATCCCCACCCAGAGGGCCAGGGCCCGGCCACCTTCCAGTTGCGCCTTTTGATTTAACAGCATGCGGCGCACGTCCGGGTGCACCAATATGTTGTCGGCGGGTTGATCCGGCTGCTGGGCGCCGGCCGGTGAGCGCCCCTGTTGTCGCTCCCTGGCAAACTTACGGGCGGTCTGAAAGGCGGCTTCCCCCAGGCCCAATCCCTGCACACCCACCATCAGTCGGGCGGAATTCATCATCGAGAACATGTAACGCAACCCCTGATGGGGCTCACCGATCAGGTACCCTTCGGCGTCTTCCATGGAGATAAAGCAGGTAGCGGAACCATTGATCCCCATCTTGTGTTCCAGCCCAGTACAGAAAATGCCGTTGCGCTCGCCGTTGGGCAGGATTTTAGGTACCAGGAACAGGGAAATGCCTTTGGTACCCTCCGGCGCGTCCGGCAGCTTGGCCAGCACCAGATGAATGATATTTTCCGCCAGATCGTGCTCACCACCGGTGATCCAGATCTTATTGCCATTGAGCCGGTAGCGGTTGTTGTCGCCGTCTGCCGGCACCGCCTTGGTTTTGATAAGCCCCAGATCGGTACCGCACTGGGGCTCTGTCAGACACATGGTACCGGTCCACTGACCACTGATCAGGGGTGCCAGGTACTGCTGTTTCAGCTCATCGCTGGCGTGTTTGGTCAGCGCCACGATGGCACCGTGGGTCAGACCGAAGTACATGCTTAAGGAAGTGTTGGCGGCGGCACACATTTCATCGAATACCACCCCCAACAGCTTGGGCAGGCCCTGACCACCGTATTCCACGGGGGAAATCAGCGCCGGCCAGCCATTGTCCACGAATTGTCGAAACGGTTCCTGGTACGCCTCTGGCGCCCGTACACTGCGGGTTTCGGCGTCGTATTGGCAACCCTGCTCATCACCGGGGCGGTTGGCGGGCAGGAACACGCCAGCGGCGAACTTCCCCATCTCGGTTAGAACCGTTTCCGCCAGATCCGGGGTGAATTCTTCCAGGTCGGCCAGATTGCCGTAGGTTTGAGCGCCGTTCATCACGTCGAACAACAGGAACTTCAGGTCCTCCACCGGGGCGTCGTACTCAATCATCTGCTCACCTCTTCGTTTGGGTTACATCAGTCGTTCGGTTCACTTGCGTTTGTTTGTCTAACTAATGTGTTTGACAATAACGGACAATTAGGTATTAATAGATTCCTGTCTAGGTATCATCTAGTATCTGTACTACAATTGTCAGGTGTTCACAAATTAGTCAATTAGCGCCGCAGGGCGCAGGGAGACCTTCACATGAAACAGTATCGAATAGGTGCAGTGGCCAAGCTGACAGGTTTGTCCGTACATAATCTGAGGGTTTGGGAAAAGCGCCACAGCGCAGTGCAGACCGAGCGCACTGAGAGCGGGCGGCGGGTTTACAGCGAAGCGGCCTTGAATCGGCTCAAGTTGTTGAAAGCCTGTGTGGATCACGGGCTGGCCATCAGCTCCGTGGCGGGCATGAGCGACGAGGAGCTGCGGGAGACCCTAACTGAGTTCGGTCGCACGGAGCCCAAGCCAGTGGCCCGGCGCCCCGCCATCAAGGTGTGTCTGGTGGGAAGTGAAGTGCTGCCCACCATGGAGCAGACCATTCGTCAATACCTGAACAACAGTGATCTGGAGCGGCACCAGGATCTGGGTGAGTTCGAGGCGCAGTATGAAGGCGAGTGCTACGACCTGGTGATGCTGGACGTACCTTCTTTCAGTGCCGCAGAGGCGCAGCAGCTGGGCGCCTTTATCAAGACGCTGGCGGCGCAGCAAGTGGTTGTTTTCTATCGTTTTGCCCGGCAGCAGGATGTCACTTACCTGCGCACTCTGGGGGTACGCACCATGAAAGCGCCGGTGGACCGCATCGACTTGCACAGCATGCTCAGTGAGCTGGCCAATCCCGAGCAGAAAAGCGCCAGGATTTTGCCCATGCGCCGGCCGCCATCCCGTCAATTCAGCGATCAGGCCCTGATCAAGGCGGCCAGCATGAGTTCCAGTATCGACTGTGAGTGTCCTCATCACATGGCGGAACTGATCAAAAGCCTGGTGGCTTTTGAGAAGTACAGTGCCCAGTGCCAGAACAAGGACAAGGCGGGCGAGGATCTGCACCGGCACATCCATGTGCGCACGGCGGAGGCCCGGGAGATCATGGAAACTCTGCTGCAGTCCATATTGGAGCAGGAAGGAATCGATCTCAATCTGGTTGAGGCCTGAGTTTTGCCAGGGCCTCATCCAGAATCTGCCGCACCCGCTCGCGGCTGACGCCTACCTGCGGTGCTATTTCATTAAGAGAGTAGGGCTGGCGCTGACCTACTCCGAATTTCAGGCGCACGATCATGGCTTCCCGGGGGGTGAGCCGTGACAGCAACCATTCCAGACGCTGGTGCCGCTGCAGTTGGTCACTGGCCTCCAGGGGATCGTCCAACTCGTTGTTTCCGCTCAGATCGTCCAGCAGAGTGCGGCTGCCGTCATCGAACACCGGAGCATCCGCCGACACGCACAGATTGGTGAGTTGAGTTAGATCCTTGATCCGCTTGTCACTGAAACCGGTCGCCTGTTTGAGCTGGCCTTGACTGGGCCGTTGACCGGTTCGAAGCTGATGGGCCTGGGTTACTCCGTACAGCTTGCTCATCTGGGTATTGACGTGGGTGGGATAGCGAATCAACGAACGCTGCTTGGCCAGGGCCTGGCGAATGGCCTGCTGAATCCACCAGAAAGCGTAAGTGGAGAAGCGGACGCCCACGCTGTCATCGAACTTAATGGCGGCCCGCAGCAAACCCAGAATGCCTTCCTGCACCATGTCATCAAAGTCCAGCCCTCGCTCCTGATGACGTTTGGCCACGTGGTACACCAGGCGGATGTTGTTCTCCACCAGCTTGTTGCGTACCTGGTAAAGACCCCGCAGCAGCAGGGCCACTCGCTTGTGTCGTGGCCAGCTGTGATCGCCCGCCGCCGTGTCCGCCAACTGCAACACCAGATCCCGGTTCAGGTCCACCTGACTGAACAGGTGCAATAATTGTTCGAACAACTGTTTCTGCTGCGGCTCTCCCCAGGCCAGTGTCTGCAGCAAGCACCACTGATCGTAGACGGTGACAATCGCGTCCAACTGCGGCAGGTGGTCCGGTCGGTTTTGCTCAGTGCGGGTCCAGGCGTCCTCGCAAATATGCTGGAGTAGGCTGCCCAGAGCCTGGGGCCGGCGGGCCAGTTCCCGCTGCAGGCGCAGAAAACGCTGGCGCAGGCGGCGGGCCAGATCCTGTTCCTGCTCCGCTGTCAGCAGGCCATGGGTGGCGATGTTGCGGGGGTAGGGTGCATTATCGGTGCCGGCATCGTTGGCGCTATCGAGGGTGGTTTCGCCAGTGCCGGCTTCACCCCAGATATCGTGATCGAAGGTTTTGGGTTGACGCAGGGGTGGGTCGCTATCATCCGGGTCGATGATGGCATCAGTGCGGTTCCATCTGAACATAATGACCTCGATTGGAAAATTACTTCAACTGTCTAGACCGCATACCTCCGGGTTGGTTTGCCGCTGCAGTCGCTGTAGAGCTCATGTCCAGCTCGAGGGCCATCGGCGCGGGCCTCAAAGCTCATCCAGTTGCGCCAGACAGTCTTCAGCCCGGGCTAGAATCCGGTGTTGCTTGTCTTCAGTCATGCGCCGCCAGCCGCCATAAATCATATTCATGCGGTGGTTACCTGAAAACTGTTCGCGGTGGCGGTGGAGGAAATGCCAGTAAAGACTGTTGAATGGACAACTGTCCTGCTCGGTACTGGTTTTCACTGAGTAATGGCAGTGGCCGCAGTAGTCTGACATTTTGTGAATGTAGTTGCCGGAAGCGGCGTAGGGTTTGCTGCCCAGGTAGCCGCCGTCCGCGTGCATGACCATGCCCAGGGTGTTGGGCAACTCCACCCATTCATAGGCATCGGCGTACACTTCCAGATACCACTGACAGATGGCTTCAGGAGCAATTCCCGCCAGCAGCGCGAAGTTGCCGGTCACCATCAGCCGCTGGATATGATGCGCGTAAGCGTGATCGAAGGTGTTCTTGAAACACTGGGCCATACAGTTCATGCGGGTTTCGCCGCTGTAGTAAAACGCCGGCAGCGGCCGCTGGTTGCCCAGTTCATTCAGCTTGGCATAGGCGGGCATCTGCAGCCAGTAAATACCGCGCACATACTCCCGCCAGCCCAGGATCTGGCGGATAAACCCCTCCACCGCATTGAGCGGCGCAAGGTCATCCCGACAGGCCTGCTGTGCCCGTTCACAGACTTCCCGGGGCAGTAACAGCCCGC
>MDSW01124312.1_pt1 | contig 29094 bp, 27 predicted proteins | sample 811171 | NCBI WGS metagenome assembly MDSW01 (sample SAMN05326641, study PRJNA326480) | marine metagenome | isolation source: seawater | place: Atlantic Ocean: North West | collected 2012 | reverse complement strand
TGATGTGATGGCGACCGTCAAGCGCGCGCCGAACGTGCCGAATTCGCCGTCGAGCTTCGCGCTTTACCTCAAGGGCAAGACCTTCGAGAAAGTCGACGACTACACGATCCGCGTGAAGACGGAGGCCCCGTATCCGCTGATGCCGGTCGACATTTCGACGATCCACATCATCTCCGATAAAGCCGTCGACGCCTCGACCGAGGACTTTAACTCCGGCAAGGCGACCGCCGGGACCGGCCCGTACAAGTTCGTCGAATGGGTGCCGGGCGATCGCATCGTGCTCGAGCGTTACGAAGGCTATCACGGCGACAAGCCGGAATGGGACAAGGTCACCTACAAGCCGATCAAGTCCGGCCCGTCGCGTGTCGCGGCGCTGCTCGCCGGTGACGTCGACTTCATCGACAACGTGCCGACGATCGACATCTCGCGTCTCGAGAAAGACCCGAACCTGTCGCTCAGCCAGGGCATCTCGAACCGCGTGATCTATCTGCACATGGATCAGTTCCGCGAAGACAGCCCTGACATCACCGCCAAGGACGGCTCCAAGATCAAGAACCCGCTGCTCGATCCGAACGTCCGCAAGGCGCTTTCGAAGGCCATCAGCCGTGATCTGATCGTCGAGCGCGTCATGGAAGGCGTCGCCATCCCGGCAGGTCAGTTGTTGCCGGAAGGTTTCTTCGGCCGCAGCCCGAATCTGGAACCGGAGAAATATGATCCGGAAGGCGCCAAGAAGATGCTCGCCGACGCGGGGTATCCGGACGGCTTCAAGATGAAGGTGCACGGCCCGAACGACCGTTACATCAACGACGCCAAGATCCTCGAAGCCGTCGCGCAGATGTTCTCGCGCATCGGTATCGAAACGTCCGTCGAAACGATGACCAAGTCGGTGTTCTTCAAGCGTGCATCGCGCGGCGGTCCGGACAACATGCCGGAATTCAGCTTCGTGCTGGTCGGCTGGGGTTCGGGCACGGGTGAAGCGTCCTCGCCGCTGAAGTCGCTGCTCGCGACCTACAACAAGGACAAGGGCATGGGGTCTTCGAACCGGGGTCGTCATTCCAATCCGGAATTCGACAAGATCCTGGATGAAGCGCTCTCCACCGTCGATGACGACAAGCGCGCCGCGCTGCTGGCCAAGGCCACCGACATCGGCATTGGCGAAGACCAGGGCATCATCCCGCTGCACTACCAGGTCAACACCTGGGCGGCGAAGAAGGGCCTCAAGTACAACGCCCGTACGGATGAACGTACCTACGCCATGGGTATCGTTTCCCAGTAACCTTGCACGTGATGCTGCCGGGACGGCTTGTGCCGTTCCGGCAGTTCGCGTTCTGTAGCGGGGGCCCGCAGTGTCGGTATTCATAATTCGGCGCTTGCTTCAAAGCGTGGTGGTGGTCGCGGTCATGTCGCTGATCGTGTTCGTCGGCGTCAACGTCGTCGGCGACCCGGTCGACATGCTGATCAATCCGGAAGCCGATCAGGCAGAGATCCAGCGGGTGATCCGCGATCTGGGTCTCGACCGGCCGCTGCACGAACAGTACCTGTTTTTTGTCGGCAATGCGCTTGAGGGCGACCTCGGCAAGTCGTTCATTTTCGGTGAATCGGCGCTCAAGCTGATCGTCCAGCGTATTCCGGCGACGTTCGAACTTGCGCTGACCGCGTTGATCCTGGCCGTCGTCATCGGCGTGCCGCTCGGCGTCTATGCCGGTATGCGGCCGACGGCGATCTCATCCCGAACCATCATGGCGGGGTCCATTCTCGGCTTCTCATTGCCGACATTCTGGGTCGGTCTGATGATGATCATGGTGTTCGCGGTGATGCTCGGCTGGCTACCGTCGACGGGCAGGGGCGACACGGTCGAGGTGCTGGGGATCGAAGTCAGTTTCCTGACGCTGGACGGGCTGTCGCATCTGTTGATGCCGGCATTAAACCTCGCGCTCCTAAAAATTTCACTGGTGATTCGTCTGGCGCGCGCCGGGACGCGCGAAGCCATGCATCAGGACTACGTCAAATTTGCCCGCGCCAAGGGCCTCTCGGAATCCCGGGTGATCCTGGTGCACGTGCTCAAGAATATCATGATCCCGGTGGTGACGGTTCTCGGTCTCGAGTTCGGCAGTCTCATTGCGTTTTCGGTGGTGACGGAGACCGTGTTTGCGTGGCCGGGCATGGGCAAGCTGCTGATCGACTCGCTGCATAATCTCGACCGCCCGATCATCGTCGCCTACCTGATGATCATCGTCCTCATCTTCGTGATCATCAATCTGATCGTCGACGTACTTTATTCCGTGCTCGATCCCCGGGTGCGTATCAAGGATGCCGGACAATGAGCGAAACCGTGGATCAATCGACAGTCATGCCGTCGAAGGTCGAAACGCCGCTGCAGCGCTTCATCTCCGACTTCTCGGACAACAAGATCGCCGTGGTCGCTTTTGTCGTTCTCGTCGCGATCATCTTCATCGCCATTTTTGCGCCGTGGATTTCGCCGACCGATCCTTACGATCTTGCCAAGGTCAGCATTCTGGACAGCAAGCTCGAGCCCGGTACCACGAGTATGGACGGGGTGACGTTCTGGCTCGGCACCGACAGCGCCGGACGGGATCTGTTGAGTTCCATTTTCTACGGGTTGCGGATCAGTCTCGGCGTCGGCGTGATGTCGGGCATCATCGCGCTTTGCATCGGTAGCGTCATCGGGCTGATCGCCGCCTACTACGGCGGCAAGGTCGACACCCTGATCATGCGGGTCGTCGACATCCAGCTGTCGTTCCCGGCAATTCTCGTGGCGCTGATCCTGATTTCCGTGCTGGGCACCGGCGTCGACAAGGTGATCATCGCACTGGTTCTGGTGCAGTGGGCGTATTACGCCCGCACCGTGCGGGGCTCCGCGCTGGTCGAACGCAACAAGGAATATATCGAGGCCGCGACCTGCCTCGCGCTCGGCAACAACAGGATCGTGTTCCGGCATCTGATGCCGAACTGTCTGCCGCCGCTGATCGTCGTCGGCACGGTGCAGACGGCGCACGCCATTTCACTCGAAGCGACGCTCAGCTTCCTCGGTGTTGGCCTGCCGATCACCGAGCCGTCACTCGGCCTGCTGATTGCCAACGGTTTCGAAGTCATGCTCAGCGGGCTTTATTGGGTCAGTTTCTTCCCCGGCATCGCGCTCCTGGTCACCATCGTTTCCATTAATCTCGTCGGCGACCAGCTGCGCGACGTTCTGAACCCGAGGCTGCAGAAATGAGTGCCGATACACCCACCCTCGACGTCCGAGAACTCAAGACGCACTTCTTCACCAAGGTCGGCGTCGCCCGGGCCGTCGACGGCGTCAGCTTTACCGTCGGCAAGGGCGAGGTGGTGGGGCTTGTCGGCGAATCGGGCTCCGGCAAGTCGGTGACCGGGTTTTCGATCATCGGTCTGGTCGATCCGCCGGGCCGCGTCGTTTCCGGTGAGGTGCTTTATAACGGCCAGAACCTGCTCGATCTCAGCGACGAAGGCATGCGCAAGCTGCGCGGCGATCGGATCGCGATGATCTTCCAGGACCCGATGATGACGCTCAACCCCGTGCTGCGCGTCGACACCCAGATGGTCGAAACGATCCGTGCGCACGATCCGTCGGTTAGCAAGACAGACGCGCTCGCCCGCGCCCGCGATGCCCTGGGTCAGGTCGGTATCCCGGCGCCGGATGAGCGTCTCCGCTCCTATCCGCACCAGTTTTCCGGCGGGATGCGCCAGCGCGTCGCCATCGCCATCGCGCTTTTGAACAAGCCCGACCTGATCATTGCCGACGAACCGACGACGGCCCTCGACGTGACGATCCAGGGACAGATCCTTTATGAAGCGCAAAAGCTTTGCCGCGAGACAGGCACCTCGATGATCTGGATCACCCACGACCTCGCCGTGGTCGCGGGCCTTGCCGACAAGATTTGCGTCATGTACGGCGGGCGTATCGTCGAACAGGGTGGGATCGACGACGTGCTCGATCATCCTGTGCATCCTTATACGCGCGGATTGCTGGGTTCCGTCCCGGGCCACAACACCCGGGGTCAACGGCTTTACCAGATCCCGGGCATGGCGCCGTCACTGCTCAATCTGCCCGAGGGCTGTGCGTTTCAGGCCCGCTGCCCGCGCGCCGATTCGGCATGCAGGGTCGAGCCGGAAATCACCAAGCCCGTTGAGGGGCGCGAGGTTCGCTGTTTCCACCCGCATCTCGACCGCAACGAGGAGGTCGGGGCATGAGCGAAGCGATGCTGCAGATAGACGATCTGACGAAGAACTTCGTCAAGAAGCTCGACGTCGCCGGAAAGATCGCGCAGAAGCTGGGCTCCAACGTCCGCGAGGAAGTCGTGCATGCCGTCGATGGGGTGTCCTTTTCCATCGAGAAGGGCGGCGTTGTCGGCCTGGTCGGCGAATCCGGCTGCGGCAAGTCGACGCTTGGCCGCATGATCGCCGGCATTCTTCGTCCGACGTCCGGGCGTATCGTCTACAAGGACGTGGCGCTCACGGAAATGAACCCGGAAGAAGCCAAGCGCGCCGCGCTGGAAATCCAGATGATCTTCCAGGACCCGTTCGCCAGTCTCAATCCGCGCATGCGAGTCGTCGACATCATCGGCGAAGCGCCGGTTGCGCACGGATTCTGCAAAGCCTCCGAGATCCACGAATATGTCAGCGAAGTCATGCAGCGGGTCGGGCTGGACCCGGAATACCGCCGCCGCTTTCCGCATCAGTTCTCGGGCGGCCAGCGCCAGCGGATCGGTATTGCCCGCGCGCTCGCGGTGAAGCCGGAATTCCTGGTCTGCGACGAAGCGATCGCGGCGCTCGACGTGTCGATCCAGGCGCAGGTGATCAACCTGTTCATGGATCTGCGCGAAGACCTGGACCTGACGTACCTGTTCATCAGCCATGATCTTTCGGTGGTCGAGCATATCTCCGACCGCGTCGTGATCATGTATCTGGGCCGCATCGTCGAGATCGCCGAAACCGACGAACTGTTCGATGCCCCGAACCACCCGTATACCGAAGCGTTGCTGAACGAGGTGCCGCGCGTCGATCAGCGCGGCCTCGACTACAAGCCGGTCGAAGGCGAGATTCCGTCGCCGCTCGATCCGCCGAGCGGCTGCCATTTCCACCCGCGCTGTCCGCACGCCAACGAACGCTGCAAGGCCGAGCGCCCGGTGCTCCGCGAGATTGCGCCGAAACGATGGTCGGCCTGCCACCTCAACGACGGAACCTGAAGAATGACCGAACCGGTTATCGTGTCCCGGCCCGGTGCCGGTACGACGGCGATCCCGCTTGTCTTCGACAGCCCGCACAGCGGCCTCGAATATCCCGCGGATATGAAGCCGTCGCTGGCGACGAACATCCTCAGGCGCAGCGAGGATACCTTCGTCGATCAGCTTTTTAAGGGCGTCGACCAACTGGGCGCGGTGATGGTCGAAGCGACGTTCCCGCGCTGCTATATCGATCCGAACCGCACGACCGAGGATATTGAAATCACGGCGCTCGCCGACGCCTGGACCGGGACGGTGAAACCGAGCATCAAGACCAATCGTGGTACCGGGCTCGTCTGGACCAAGATCGGCGGCGTCCATCCGATCTATGATCGCAAGCTGACGGCGGCGGAAGTGCAGGGGCGGATCGATAATTACTGGGCGCCCTATCACGAAACCCTGGCCGCCGAGATCGAGCGTCTTTACGCTGACTTCGGCGGTATCTGGCACATCAATTGTCATTCGATGCCGGCGCGCGGCGACGAAACGACCGAGGACGGTCCCGTCGACCGCGCAGATTTCGTTTTGGGCGATCGCGACGGCACGACGTGCGCGGCGGCATTCACCGAGACCGTACGCGATTTCCTGGCCGGGCGGGGCTACGACGTTGCCGTCAACTGGCCGATGAAGGGTGTCGAACTGGTTCGCAAGCACGGCCGTCCGGACGAGAACCGCCACAGCCTGCAAATCGAGATTAATCGGCGGCTCTATATGGACGAGATAGCGCTTACCAAGAACGACCGGTACGACGAAACCGCCGCCGAGATTGCCGATATGGCCGCCGCAATCGCCGCGTTCGTCAGGTCCAACGCGGCGGTTTGATCCGCCCGATCTATTCTTCTATAAGGGCGGCAATCCGAAACGGAAGCGAGACTGTTATGGATACGATCCAGTTCTCCGTTCATGAGTTCATGACCCTCATGGGCATACTGAACGAACAAGAGCGCGACGGCGACGGCGTGCCGAAGACCTCCGTCTGGCATAAATGGAAGAAGCGCTATCAGGACCTCGACAAGGACCTGGAGAAGCTCGACATGATGGATCGCGCGGACATGTTGTTCGACGGTAAGGTCAAGTTCGAGGACGTGCCGCGCGAGGATATCCAGGAAGTGCTGGGCCTGGTCCAGGACCATATCAAGCACGAGCAAAGCCTGATCGAGGAACATCATCCCGACGCCGACCCGGATGAGGTCGAAATCTGGCAGACGCTCCACGCGCGCCTTGAAACGTCACTCGAGTGGGACGGCTGAGGCCGGGCTTGCCGAATGTTGCGCAAGGTATTTTGGGATGACCCTTACCTTCGCGAACTCGACACAAAAGTGAACACGGTCGAGGGCGATCACATCACGCTGGCCGAGACCGTCTTCTTCGCGTTTTCAGGCGGCCAGGAAAGCGATGCCGGCCATATCGGTGGGCATCCGGTGCTTGAGGCGAGGACGCACGACGGTGATATTCTCTATACCCTTCCCGAAGACCATGGTCTTGCGCCGGGTGATCCTGTGCATGTCGAAATCGACTGGGTGCGGCGCTATCGATTGATGCGCCTTCATTTCGCCGCCGAGATCGTCCTGGAACTGGTCTACAAGCACTTCCCCGGAATCGAGAAGATCGGCGCGCACATCGCCGAGGATAAGGCGCGCATCGATTTCGCGCTGGACGAAAACATTTCGAAATACTTCGACCTGCTCGGCGGCGAAGCGAACCGCATCGTCGACGCCGATATGCCGATCGAAAGCGCCTTCAGCGACGAAGCCGCTAGTCGACGCTACTGGAAGATCGACGGCTTCGGCAAGGTGCCCTGCGGCGGTACTCACGTGAAGCGCACAGGCGAGGTCGGCGCAATTTCGCTCAAGCGCAAAAACATCGGCGGCGGTAAGGAGCGGATCGAGGTCTTTGTCGCATAGCCCCCTCACCTAACCTCTCCCCCACACGTGGGGGAGAGGGATGAGTTCGCGTGACATATCGACAGGGTCCCTCTCCCCCGGATACGGGGGAGAGGACAGGTGAGGGGGGGGATTATTTTGCCGCCTTCGCAATCGCGTCGGCATCGATCCGATAGCGCTCGTAAAGCGTCGGCAGATCGCCGCATTGGCCGAACTCGTCGACACCCAGCGGCTCGACGCGTCTGCCGTCGACCGAGCCCAGCCATGCCAGCGCGGCGGGGTGACCGTCGAGCACCGTCACCAGCGGCTCGCCCTTCGGGGCGTCGGCCAGCAGCTTGACGATCCACGCGTCCTTTCCTTCTGCGCGCCAGTCGGCGAACAGCCGGTCGGCGGAGGTAATCGCCAGAAGCCCCGCGCCCTTGATCTGATCGGCGGCGGCCTCTGCCTCCGGGGCGATGGCGCCTGCGTAAACGATCACGGGGGCGTTTTTGTTCGCGGGCTTCCGGCGCCAGTAACCGCCCTTCCGGATACCTTCGCGGAGCTCATTAGTGATCTTGCGCTCCGGTTGTTCGATCGGCCGCGTCGAAAGCCGCAAATAGACGGAGCCGCCGTCGTCGGCCTGCATGTGATTGAAGCTCCATGCCATGATCTCGGCGAGCTCGTCGGCGAAGGCTGGCTCGAACGAAGTCAGGCCGGGCTGCCCCATGCCGATCAGCGGTGTCGAGATGCTCTGGTGTGCACCGCCCTCGGGTGCCAGCGTGATCCCGGCGGGGGTCGCCACGACCATGAAGCGTGCGTCCTGATAGCAGGCGTAATTCAACGCATCGAGGCCGCGCGCGATGAACGGGTCGTAAAGCGTGCCGATCGGCAACAGCCGTTCACCGAAGATGGAATGTGAGAGTCCGAGCGCACCCAGCATCACGAACAGGTTGTTCTCGGCGATACCCAATTCGATGTGCTGTCCCGCCGAATTGAACTCCCACTTCTGCGCCGACGGCACCTGCTGGGCGCGGAAGGTGTCGGCCCGGTCTTCGCGTGCGAAAAGTCCGCGCCGGTTGACCCAACCGCCCAGGTTGGTCGACTGCGTCACGTCGGGTGACGTCGTAACGATTCTGTCGGCGAGTTTGGATTTTTTGTCGCCGGCGAGTTCATAAAGAATCTTGCCGAACGCCTCCTGGGTCGAGCCCTTGCCCTTGACCGGGGTTGGGAAAGAGGTGGGCACCTCGATCTTGTCGGCCTCGTAACGCCGCCGCCCTTCGCGGTTGAAAGGGACGTGTTCCAGAAATTCCTTGAGTACGCTCTGGCGCTCTTCGAGGCCGGCGAACGGTTCCCATTCGTGGCCCTGTTTGATCCCCAACTTGGTGCGGAAGCCGTCGACCTGCTCGTCGTTCAGGATGCCGGCGTGGTTGTCCTTATGACCTGCCAGCGGCAGCCCCCAGCCTTTGATGGTGTAGGCGATGAAGCATGTCGGGGTTTCGTCCTTCGATGCTTCGTCGAACGCCTCCATCAGGGTTTCCAGACAGTGCCCGCCCAAATTCGTCATCAGGTTCTGCAAGGCGTCGTCGTCGTAGCTTTCGATCAGCCGTAGTGCATCGTCATCGTCGGCGAAGTCCTTGTCCAACTGCTGACGCCACGCGGCGCCGCCCCGGAACGTGAGGGCGGAATACAGATCGTTCGGGCAATCGTTGATCCAGCGCCGCAAACGTTTGCCGCCCGGGCGTTCGAACGCCTCCATCATGCGCTTGCCGTATTTGATCGTGATGACGTTCCAGCCCGTGGTGCGGAACACCCGGTCGATCAGGCGGAACATCTGGTCGGGGACCACGCCGTCCAGGCTCTGGCGGTTGTAGTCCACAATCCACCAGGTGTTGCGAAGGCCGTGCTTCCAGCCCTCCCAAAGGGCTTCGTACATGTTGCCTTCGTCCATCTCGGCATCACCGACGAGGGCGACCATGCGGCCGGGTTCGCGTTCGGCAACGCTGTCGACGTGGCGGCGCAGGTAATCCTGCACCATCGACAGGAACGACGTCATCGCCGGGCCCATCCCCACCGAGCCGGTCGAGATGTCGACATCGTCGGCGTCTTTCGTTCTGGACGGATAGCTCTGCGCGCCGCCGTAGGCGCGGAAGGCTTCCAGCTTGTCTTGCGTCTGATGGCCCAGCAGATACTGGATGGCATGGAACACAGGCGAGGCGTGCGGCTTGACGGCGACCCGGTCCTGCGGGCGGAGCGCCGACATGTAGAGCGCGGTCAGGATCGCCACTGACGACGCGCACGACGCCTGGTGCCCGCCGACCTTGAGGCTGTCCTTTTTCTCGCGGATGTAGTTCGCGTGGTGAATCGTCCACGTCGACAGCCAGAGGATCTTCTGCGCCAGATCCTCCATGCACTGCAGTTTTTCCGCCGCGTCGATCGATTGGGGTTCGTCGAAAGGTGCCATCTTAAATTCTCCTGTTCTCCGGAGTATAGCGGGGATGGCGTTTCAGGTCATTGCGATCTGAACTCGAAAGCGAGTACGATTAGCAATAAAATGTAATTTAAATACAAGATAAGGACATATTATGCTTCAAATGGCCTTGGATGCGATTGATCAACGAATCCTCACCGCCCTGCAGGGCAACGCACGCCTTTCCAACGTCGAACTTGCCGGGTGCGCCGGATTGTCGCCGTCGCCATGCCTGCGCCGGGTGCGCGCGCTGGAACAGGAAGGGGTGATCCGCGGATACGCGGCGTTGGTCGATCAGGAGGCGGTCGGGCTGCCGGTGAGCGTGTTCGTGATGGTCAGCCTGGAGAAGCAGGTCGAGCAGGCGCTGGAGATTTTCGAGGACAGGATACGCGCTCTCCCGGAAGTGATGGAGTGTTATTTGATGACCGGCGACAGCGACTATTTACTCAGGGTCGTAACCCGCGATCTGCAAGCGTACGAGCGGTTTCTGATGCACCACCTGACCAAGTTTCCGGGCGTCAGCAGCATCAAGTCCAGCTTCGCTTTAAAGCAGGTCGTCTACCGGACTGCGCTGCCGATCGCCGGCGCGCCGTGAGACCATGAGAGAGGACGCCCCTGTTGAGACCCATCGTTCGCGCCTGCATCTTCCTGTTTATTCTTGCAGCTTTTCCGGCTTCCGCCGCGCCCGTTAAGGAACTCTGGCCCGATCTGGCCGGATTCGATGCAAACGCCAAGGAAAGCGTCGATCACGCGATCTGGGACGCGTTCGTATCGAAATATGTGAAGGACGACCCGGACGGTCTGAACCGGGTCGACTACGCCGGGGTGAGTGAAACCGACCGGAAAATCCTCGGCCGCTATATCGACACCCTCGCCGGTATGCCCGTCACGTCGCTGAACAGGGACGAGCAGCTTGCCTACTGGATCAACCTCTATAACGCCCTCACGGTCCAGGTGATCCTGGATCATTATCCGGTCACCTCGATCCGCGACATCGACATCTCGCCCGGACTGTTTTCATCGGGGCCGTGGGGCAAGAAGCTGGTGACGATCGAAAACCATCCCGTCAGCCTCGACGATATCGAGCACCGCATCCTGAGACCGGTCTGGAACGACCCCCGAATCCACTATGCGGTCAACTGCGCATCGGTCGGCTGCCCCGACCTGATCGCCCGCGCCTATACCGCCGACAACACGGACGCGGTGTTGAGCGACAACGCGGCGCGCTACATCAACTCGGATCGCGGCGTGAAAATCGACGGCGGCGAGATCGTCGTCTCCAAGATCTACGACTGGTTCGCCGAAGACTTCGGCGGCTCTGAAAAGGGCGTGATCGACCATCTGCTGAAATACGCCACGGGCGCGCGCAAACAGGCGCTCGAAAACGCCAAGGACATCGACGGCTATATCTACGACTGGTCGCTGAACGGGGTGGAGTAGCGTCTCCCGTCACCCTGATTGAACACCGTCAATCCCGTCACCCCGGTGAAGACCGGGGTCCAGGGCGATTGAGGGCCGTATGCGCCGCGGATGACGCGCTGGATTCCGGCCTGCGCCGGAATGACGCGCCGGGGGCGGCTGTCACTCCAGCCTGAGATTCTGGATCAGCCCCTTCGACGTCGTCTGAAGGTCGTCGCTGTCGCCGGATATCCCGATATAGAGCACACCCGGCGCCGCTTCGCCGAAGGCCCGTTCATAGTCCTTCTTCAGATCGACGCTCTCCGATATCCACGTTTCCGTCGGCGTATCCACGGTGCGCCGCACGATCAGGCGGCCGCTGTCGGGGAAATGCGGATGCGGCATGTCGAGGGCTTCGCCGCCGCCCCAGACGTAGTTCAACACCTTCCCCGCCATCAGCGGCGACATCATCGCCTTCAGCTTCGACGCCATCGAGCCGTCCGAAAACGCGACATAGACCGACAACACCCGGTCGTCGCCGTCGGTCTTGGAGAGGTCGGTCGCGGGCAGCGGGTCGATCACCTGCCAGTCCCACGTCAGCCTGGTCGCCGGCACGGGGGCGTCGGCGATCTTCTTATATAAGACGCTCGAGCTTTTATCGGCGGCGATCTCCACCGCGCCGGTATCGCGCGTGCGGAACGCGGTCTCGGGAATATCGTTGAAGCCCAGCATTTCCCAGCCCGCGGTCTTCAGGTCGGGCCGGACCGGGATGGTGACGTCGGCGCGCGCCGGCAGCGCGGCGAGAAGAAAGACGAGGACGGCGAGCAAAACTCTCATCCGCCCAGTAAGCCGCCAAACCGGTCCGCCGCGCAAATCAAACGAAAGTGAGGCTATTCGTTGGACTGCTGGATCGCTTCCAGAACCGCGTCGGTGACCTCGCGCGAGGTCGCGGTGCCGCCCAGATCGCGGGGCAGGTGCTTGCCTTCGCCGGTGACCCGTTCGATGGCCTTCATCAGCCGCTTGGCGGCGTCCAGTTCGCCCTCGTGCTCCAGCAGCATCGCCGCCGACCAGAACGTCCCCAGCGGGTTGGCGATGCCCTTGCCCATGATGTCGAAGGCGGACCCGTGGATCGGCTCGAACATCGACGGCGCGTCCTTTTCGGGGCGCAGGTTGCCGGTCGGTGCGATCCCCAGCGAGCCGGTCAATGCGGCGGCCAGGTCCGACAGCACGTCGGCGTGCAGGTTGGTGGCGACGACGGTGTCGATGGTTTCGGGTTTGAGGACCATCCGCGTCGTCATGGCGTCGACCAGCATTTTATCCGTTTCGACGTCCGGGTAGTCGCCCTTGATTTGTTCGAACACCGAATCCCAGAACACCATGCCGTGACGCTGCGCGTTGGATTTGGTCACCAGGGTCAGCTTCTTGCGCGGCCGGGACCGCGCCAGTTCGAGCGCGAAGCGCTGGATGCGCTCGACGCCGGTTCTCGTGAACACCGCGACATCCATGCCGACTTCTTCGGCGAGCGACTGATGCACCCGCCCGCCGACACCGGCGTATTCGCCTTCCGAGTTTTCACGGACGATGACCCAGTCCAGTTCCTTCGACGTGACGCCTTTCAAGGGCCCTTCGATGCCGGGCAACAGGCGCGCCGGGCGCACGTTGGCGTACTGATCCAGGGTCTGGCAGATCTTGAGGCGGAGCCCCCACAGCGTGATGTGGTCCGGCACGCGCGGATCGCCGGCGGACCCGAACAGGATGCTGTCGAACGCTTTCAGCGTTTCCAGCCCGTTTTCGGGCATGAAGTCGCCCTTCTTCAGATAACGTTCGGAGCCCCAGTCGAAGCGCTCGGATTTGATCACGAAGCCGCCGTCGCGTTTCGCGACCGCGTTCAATACTTCCATCCCCGCATCGATGACTTCCGGGCCGATGCCGTCACCCGGGACGGCGGCGATGTTGATGACGCGCTTGCTCATGGTATTCTGCTCCCTTGGCGTTTCTTTATTTATCCGGATGCGCGTTCTTTTTTAGGCGTGCGTCCGCGTTGTGAAAAGGTCGGATTGCGTGCCCGCGCTCGGAAAGACCAGAAGTTGGCAGTCGTTTGAAGGCTGGTGCCATGAGCGGGGCCTGAACCCCGCGCCCGCGCACCCGTGGACTCTCGCCGCCTATATCCGCGTGCTCGAGGGCACGATGCGCTACGACGCGCTCAAACGTCACGTCGATCAGATCGGCCAGATGCATTTCGAAATGCGCCGCACCCGGCCCGACCGGGAACCGTCGGTGCAGCGTGTACTGGACGCGGTCAGACGGCGCGAAGAGGCGAAGAAGCGGTCGAAACAGAAACCGCCGGCCCCGCCGCCGCTGTTCCGGGCCGAGGATTTCCTGGAGGAAAAGACGGCCAAGAAGCCCCGCACGCGGCGTGCCAAGGCCGCCGAGACGGTGGCGGATAAGAAGAAATCGAAATCGCTCCGCGCCACGCCCAAGCTGGTCCGGCGGAAGCGGGTGTAGCCGCGACTGAAATCACCCGTGCCGTCACCCCGGTGAAGACCGGGGTCCAGAACTGCGGGGAAACTGGATTCCGCCATGCGCCGGAATGACGGGAAATACACAAAGGATTTTTCCCGGCCAGCGCCTCGTCCGGGAAACAGGTGGCGTTTCGGTATCTTCCTGACGTCACCCTGAACTTGATTGGGGCTTATCCCCGTGCGTCATGTAAGTGGATTTGCTAATATCTCTGTATTGAAAGGAACAGAGATGACCACGCAATCCGTACTTCAGTTTTTCGAACGCTTCCCGACCGACGACGCTTGTCTGGACCACCTTTGGACCGTCCGCTACGGCGATCAGACGGAATGCCCGAAGTGCGGCAAGCCGAGCAAGTTCCACCGCGTCAAAAAGCGTCCGGTTTACGAATGCGCGTGGTGCGCTCACCAGATCAGCCCCATGGCCGGGACGCCGTTTGAGAAGTCGCGTACCCCGCTGCAAAAGTGGTTCTACGCCATGTACCTGTTCACCACGACACGCCACGGTGTCAGCGCCAAGGAATTGCAGCGCCAGCTTTCCGTGACCTACAAGACGGCGTGGAGAATTGGCCACGAAATCCGCAAGTACATGGGCGAGGTTGACGGCAACGCCCCGCTTGGCGGTGCCGGTGTCGACGTTGAAGTGGACGAGACGCTGATCGGCGGTTCCGTCAAAGGTAAAAGGTCAGGGGTACAAGGGCAACAAGACGTGCGTTGTCCGCATGTTGGTGCGTGACGGCGAACTGGTTACGCAGGTCGTCACGGGCCGCAACAAGATCGCCATGAAAGGCGTGATCCTCTCCAACGTGCTTCCCGGCACCACGCTCCAGAACGATGAATTTGGCGGCTATAAGGACATCGACAAGTCAGGCTATCGCCACGTCAAAGTGAACCACAATCGCGGCGAATACGCCCGCGAGGACGGCGCTGGCGTTAATGGTATCGAGAACTATTGGGCGCAGTTAAAGCGCGGGATCAACGGAACGCACATCCACGTTTCCGGCAAACACCTGCCGAAGTATGCCAAGGAATTTGAATACAGATTTAACCGTCGGACTCGCCCCGAGAAGATGCTTTCGGAGCTTTTGACGACTTTTGAACCGGTATCTTGATCGTCGCGTCGAGTTTATCCAGATCGCCGGGGCCTTCCTTCTCGTGCTCGCGAATGAAGGCCTCAAGCTTTTCTTCTTCTCGTGCCTTCCGCAAACTAATCGGTTTTTTTGTCATCTAATGGTGCTATCGCATTGAAAATTTGTGAGACGTTGACCAGCAGGCCGGCAACCGCGATTGCCGTGAGGATGGCATAGGCCATCAAAAAGAACGCAAAGCCGGAAATCGCTATGTACCCATAGGCCTTTGCGATCAGGGCGACAAGGAGGGCGCTCGTTTGCAGCAAAATAAAATGGAAAAAGGCGGTAACCGTTTTCATAAACAACGAGTCAACACGCCCGCCCTGACGTATCGCTCTTAACAGCCGAGCGCTTGAAAATGCGAGCAGTATGGCCATGCCACCAAGCGAAAAACCTAGCATCGCCGGTACAATATCAACGGCCATTTGCGGCCACGTCAGAACACCATTTTCAACCGCAGACCACAACGGGTAACAGACGACCGTTAGTATCACTGCGAGCCACAGGTAAGGCGACCAGACAAGCCCCCGCCAGCCGCCGTAGACCGCCCAATATACTTCAATCGCCCTCTGGGGGCGGTCCGCCGCCGATGCGGGTTCCTCTGGCGATCCGGCGTGCTGTTGCTGAGACGGAGGCTGTTGCCGCGTCGATGACGACTTTGACGACTTTTGGGTATTCCCTTGTTGAGCCAACAAAACGTTCTCCATCTTCGGTCGCTCCTGAAGCTGAAACCCAGCCATTAAACTGCGCCACCCTGGCTAGCAGAATATTCTTAGCGTTAAGCACAATCCGCGGCACGCCAGGCGCTTTCACCAACGAGGTGTCTTGCCTCTTCGCTCCTTGCTCTTCTAGTTCAGCAAGAATTTCCTGTGTCTCTCCGTCAGTGACATCGGCTGGATTAGGCCTCTGGAGTCTGATCTCAACCCGCTCTAGCCGGTCCAATCCGAGCAACATTTCCAGTGTGTCATCTTCCGGCACCACCGTCACGTCGACATATGGCGACTGCGGCCCAAGTAATTCTTGAGAAAAAAGGCGAGAAAATATTCTGTGCGCTCGGTTCGGAGAAAGGGTTTTCCCAAATTCATTCCGAGACTGAAAGAAAAGAAGATGCCCTTCTTCTACAAAAGTATATAAAAACACTCTGCCATTGTACAGATGAGCCGTAGATACTCTTACATCCGCCTCGTCCGCCTCAATTTCTTCTAAAGAGCGGCGGTCAATTAGTGGCTCATCAAGGTCAATCTCTGTGCCAATCACGATTTCGGATTGGAAAATTCCTTCTTCGACTTCACGCGGCTCACGAATGGCGGCGTTGAGATCGCCCCAGAAGTTGATCTCTCTGTTTGCCGCTCGCGCCAACAACCTACTGTACGTGCCCGCACCATGCGGGTGAGCGACGACATTCAGAATCCCAAACTCTAACTGGACATTTGGCATCTAAACCTCCCCTTTTACGAGAAGGTTATCACCGATTAAAACTTCCGCATAGTCTACGGCCAAAATGTGTCAGAAATGGGCAACCGTATGCTAAGGGGATAATTCCCAACTTGATTCAGGGTCCATGCCTTCAGACAGCGCGCGTGTCGCTCATGGGTCCTGAATTGAATTGAGGACGACGAACAGGCGTGTGAAGAGGGGCTCGCCGGAAGGGCGGTTGGCGGTTAAAGTGCCGCATCATCCGATGTGAAATCTCACTGATCGAACGGGGGCGACGTGCGACGGATTTCATTTATACCGCCGATGGTGCCGGCGGTCGGGCTATTGCTCGGCCTGCTCGGTTTGCTCGTCGTCGCCGCGTGCGTGAACCGCGACGCCCCCGCCGACGTCGATGCGCTCACGATCTGCGCCAGCTGCCACGGGCCGACGGGGGTGTCGGAGAGATACTACGTCCCCAACATCGCCGGACAGCATTACGCCTATCTCGTCAAACAGCTGCGCCACTTCCGCACCACGCATGAGGCGGGCGACATGCGCGAGAACGCCACCATGAACTGGCACGCTGTGCGCATGAACGGCGCCGACATCGACCGCATCGCCCGGTACTATGCCGGGCAAACCTGCCAGCCCGGCATTCACACGTGGACCGGCGGAGAGCTGAACAATGCCTGCACCGCGTGCCACGGCTCCCGGGGGCTGAGCCGGGACCCGGCGATCCCCAACCTGGCGGGCCAGCAGGTCTATTACATGCTTCGTCAGATCATGGCGTTCCGGCACGATGAAAATGCGGCGGCGAACAGGAATTCCCACTGCAGCCGCTCAAATGAGCGGATGGGCAAGGCCGCCGCCGATGTCTGCGGAGATGCGCTTTTGTCCGCCTATTACTTCAACGCCCAGGGGTGTCCGTGAGGGGGCTTTAAGTCGCGCCCGTCATCCCGGACCTCGGCGCAGGCCGCCTTGCCAGGGATGACGGAAAATATTCTGAGGGGTGTTTCCCGGCCGAAGCCCCGCATCGGCGGGGCGGAGAGCCGGGACCTATCGTTTTAACCCCTCATGCCTAGCCAATGGGTCCCGGGTCTCGGCGCGCGCCGCCGCGCCCGGGAAACAGTGTCTTTACTCGACGACCGCCGCCGTCGATTTGCGCACCCGGGCCCCGTCCCGCGTGATCGTGATCGTGCCGGTATATTCGCCCTTTTCCCACGCCGGGCCGCGCTTCCTGCGCCCGGTGAACCAGCGGCCCTTGGCGAGCGGACGGTCGAGATCGATGGTGTGATCGGCGACGGTCGACCCGTCGGGGGCGGTGAGACTGAGGGTCACGGTATCGCCCTTTTTGAGCGAGAACGCTTCCGCCCAGAACACCAGCGCCGCGCTGTCGGCCGGGAACTGCGACCGATTGAGCATGCCGCTCTCGATCTCCGCCGTCTTCGGCCGGCCCGAGGCGAAACCCAGATGAAACGGCTGCGGCCCGGGGTAGGCGAGGGCTTGCCGTACCGCCGGGTCCCAGAGGCCCGATGCCTGCGTGTCCGCATCGCACGCCTGGATGTTGCTTTCGCCGGTGAACGGGTCGACGACGCGGTCGCCCTGCCTGAGCGAGACATGGATGTGCGGAAATTCCGTCCGTCCGGACCGCCCGATCCGGCCCAGCGCCTGACCGCGTTCGACGGCATCGCCGGTGCGGACCCGGATCGATCCGGCCATCATATGGCAGTATTGCGTCGACCAGCCGTCCCCGTGATCGATCCGGACCCCGTTGCCGCAGTCGCGGCCCCGAAGGGCGGTCGCGCTTTCCAGATCGGCGCGCGTCGAATTCGGCATCCCGTCCCGCGTGCCGACGACCTTGCCCGGTGCGGCGGCGAGCACATCGACGCCCGCGTTCATCGCCGCGTCGTTCCGGATGGCGATATCGGTGCCCTTGTGGGTGTCGTAGCTGAGCGCGCCGCAGCGGTAGTCCCGGGCCCCCGGGCCCGGGTCGTGATCGACGAAATTCACCAGCCAGCACGACGTCCCGATGTCGCAGTCGGCGGGCAGCGAAAGCGCCGGCGGTTCGGCGCCGGCGGGCAGGGACACAAGCACCGCTCCCGCGATCAGGGCGCCGGGAACGGCTTTCTGCACTGCGGTAAAAAATCGCAAAATCAATCCCTTACGCTCATGTATATTGCCCCGCATATTCAAAAAAAGCCCTGCTTGCTGCCCTCTTTCAAGAGGTTTATATTGCATCGCAACAGATTTTGCGTGCGCGAAACACCGCCGCGCCCGGCAAGAACCCAGAAAACCCCCTCAAGGATTCGGTACAAGGATATTCGTTATGGACGAAATGACCAATCACACTGACAAGCTGCACGGTTATTACTTCGAGGATCTGGAAGTCGGCATGCACGAGGTTTTCGCGAAAACCATCACCGAAGCCGATATCGTGATCTTCGCCGGGATTTCGGGCGACACCAACCCGGTGCACCTGAACGAGGAATTCGCGGCCGGCACCATGTTCAAGGGCACGATCGCGCACGGCATGCTGACGTCGGCCTTCATCTCGACCGTGATCGGCACCAAGCTGCCGGGGCCGGGCTGCATCTATGTCAGCCAGTCGTTGAAGTTCAAGGCGCCGGTCAAGGCGGGCGACACGGTGCAGGCGCACTGCACGATCACCGATCTGAACGCCGACAAGAAGTTCGTGACGCTCAAGACCCAGTGCATCGTCAAGGGCAAGGTCGTCGTCGACGGCGAAGCGCTGATCATGGCGCCCAGCCGCACGGCCTGACGCCTTTTCATCTATCGAGCGAAGGGCGCGGGCATGACCCGCGCCTTTTGTTTTTGGGCGCACCGCCGTCATCCCGGCCCGCCCGCCGTTTGATCGAGGGAAGAGGGGTTTTCCCGGCATCCTTCGAGACGGCCTTTCAGGCCTCCTCAGGATGAGGAGAAATTGCGGCCTCATGCTGAGGAGAAGTCGCAGCCTCATGCTGAGGAGGGCACTTGTGCCCGTCTCGAAGCATGGGGCGCGGAACGGGGCGAATACGCACAGCCGCCAACATCCTTGACCGTCACCGGGGCTTACGACACTTTCCAACGCTATGCGCATCTACAGACAGGCCAAATCGTTGACCGGGGAGCACCATGGCGCCGTGATCGCCGTCGGAAATTTCGACGGCGTGCACCGCGGCCACCGGACCGTGATCGGCGAGGCCGGGCGGATCGCGGCCGCGTCGGACCTGCCCTGGGGCGTTTTGACGTTCGAACCCCATCCCCGGAACGTGTTCCAACCCGACGCCGCGCCGTTTCGCCTGACGCCCTTTCGCGCCAAGGCCGACGAGATCGCGGAGCTTGGGGTCGATTTCATGATCGCGCAGCGCTTCGATTTGGATTTTTCGAAACAGAGCGCCACCGATTTCGTCGAGCGCTATCTGGTGGAAACGCTCAAGGTGCATCACGTCGTCGCGGGCTATGACTTCAAGTTCGGCCACAAGAGAATGGGCAGCTGCGAGACGTTGCTGAGCGAAGGCCAGAAGATGGGCTTCGGCTTCACCGCCGTCGCGGCGGCGTCGGATGACGGCGGCGGGCTCTATTCGTCGAGCCGCACCCGGGAGCTGGTCGAAAAAGGCGAAATGCAGGCCGCAGCCGACGTCCTTGGCCGCCCGTTCAGTATTTCGGGACGGGTCGCGGGCGGCGACAAGCGGGGCCGCACCATCGGATTTCCGACTGCAAACATCCATCTGGGCGGCTATATTCGCCCGGCGTTCGGGGTCTATGCGGTCCGCGCGGTGCTGGCCGACGGATCGCCGGTCGACGGCGTCGCCAACCTGGGGATGCGGCCGACGTTCGACGGCACCGCACCGAGACTGGAAGTGCATCTGTTCGATTTCGATGCCGATATCTATCAGATGCGGATCGACGTGCAGTTGCTGGAAATGATCCGTCCGGAAAAGAAATTTGACGGACTGGACGCTTTGAAGGCACAAATCGCCCGCGATTGCGATACCGCGCGCGGGATTCTGGGTAACAAATAGAAGCTGAACCGATGACTGTTGATTACAAGTCCACGATCTTTCTGCCGAAAACCGACTTCCCGATGAAGGCCGGTCTGCCCCAGCGCGAGCCGCAACTGCTCGAACACTGGGCCAAAACCGGGTTCGAGACGGCGCGCGCCGACATTTCCAAGGGCCGCGAGAAGTTCATCCTGCACGACGGCCCGCCGTACGCGAACGGGCATCTGCATATCGGCCACGCGCTCAACAAGATTCTCAAGGACGTCATCAACCGCACCCAGCAGATGCTGGGCAAGGACGCCTATTACGTGCCGGGCTGGGACTGCCACGGCCTGCCGATCGAATGGAAGATCGAGGAAAAGTACAGGGAGCAGAAGCTCGACAAGGACGCGGTCCCCATCGTCGAGTTCCGCAAGGAATGCCGCGAGTTCGCCGAGCACTGGATCGACGTGCAGCGCGAAGAGTTCAAGCGGCTCGGCGTGATGGGCGACTGGGATCACCCTTACACGACCATGACCTACGCCGCCGAAGCCAAGATCGCGGGCGAGCTGGGCAAGTTCCTGATGGACGGCTCGCTCTATCGCGGCTCCAAGCCCGTCATGTGGTCGCCGGTCGAAAAGACGGCGCTCGCCGAGGCGGAGGTCGAATACTACGATCACACCTCGACGACGATCTTCGTCCGGTTCCCGGTTCAGTCCACGTCCGTCCCCGAAATCGAAAACGCCGCCATCGTCATCTGGACGACGACGCCCTGGACCATGCCGGGCAACCGCGCGGTGGCGTACGGCGACAACATCGACTACGCGGTGATCGAGGTGACCGAAGCGGCCGAGGGCTCGCTGGGCCAGGTCGGCGAGAAGCTTGTCATCGCCAAAGCGCGCTTGAGCGCCGTCGCCGAAGAGACCGGCATCGCGTCATATAATGAGCTGGCGACGCTCAAGGGATCGCAACTGAAGGGCACGGTCTGCGCGCATCCGCTGCGCGGCCAGGGCTACGACTTCGACGTGCCCGCGCTTTCCGCCGCGTTCGCGACGACCGAGGAAGGGACGGGCATCGTCCATATCGCGCCCGGTCACGGCGCGGACGACTGGGTGCTCGGCATGTCGAACGGGATCGAGGTGCCGCAGACCGTCGGCGAGGACGGCACGTACTTCGACCACGTCCCGATCTTCGCGGGCGAGCACGTCTATAAATGCAACGACCACGTCGCCGAGGTGATCCGCGAAGCCGGCGGGCTGTTGGGCAAGGGCAAGCTCAAGCACCGCTATCCGCATTCGTGGCGCTCCAAGAAGCCTTTGATCTTCCGCAACACGCCGCAGTGGTTCATCTCGATGGAGGAAACGGGCCTTCGCGACAAGGCGCTGAAGGCCATTGACGAGACGCGCTTCGTGCCGGCTTCGGGTCAGAACCGTTTGCGCGGCATGATCGCCGAGCGCCCGGACTGGGTGGTCTCGCGCCAGCGCGCGTGGGGCGTGCCGATCACGGTGTTCGTCAATAAAGAGACCGGCGAGCCGCTCCGCGATCAGGCGGTGCTCGACCGCATCACCGACGCGTTCGAGAAGGAAGGCGCGGATGCCTGGTTCGCGTCCGATCCCAGCCGCTTCCTCGGGAACGACTACAACGCCGACGACTACGAACAGGTGACCGACATTCTGGACGTGTGGTTCGATTCGGGCTCCACGCACGCCTTCGTGCTCGAGGACGGCCCGTGGGACGACCTCGAATGGCCGGCGTCGCTGTATCTCGAAGGCTCCGACCAGCACAGGGGCTGGTTCCACTCGTCGCTTTTGGAAAGCTGCGGCACGCGGGGCCGCGCGCCCTATGAAGCGGTCCTGACGCACGGCTTCGTCATGGCCGAGGACGGCCAGAAGATGTCGAAGTCGCTCGGCAACGTGGTCGCGCCGCAGGATGTGATCGAACAGTACGGCGCCGATATCCTGCGCATCTGGGTGGTGAACTCGGACTATTCCGAAGACCTCAGGATCGGGCCCGAGATCGTCAAGCAGCAGGCCGATATCTATCGCCGCTTGCGCAATACGCTGCGCTACCTGCTGGGGAATCTGGCGGGCTTCGACGAAAGCGAGCGCGTCGATCCGGCGAAGATGCCGGAGCTGGAGCGCTGGGTGCTGCACCGCATCCATGAGATGGATGCATCGCTCAGGAAAGCCTGCGACAGCTATGACTTCCAGCCGTTCTTCGCCGAACTGCACACCTTCTGCGCCGTCGATCTGTCGGCGTTCTATTTCGACATCCGCAAGGACGCGCTTTACTGCGACCGCCCGGACGGCGATCTGCGCCGCGCCGTGCGCACCACGCTGGATATCCTGTTCGACCACCTGACCGCGTGGCTGGCGCCGTTCATCTGCTTCACCGCGGAAGAAGCCTGGCTGACCCGTCACCCGGATCAGACGAGTGGCAACTCGGTCCATCTCCGTACCTTCCCGGACGTGCCCGCGGATTGGGCCGACGCGGATCTCGCGGCGAAATGGTCGAAGGTCAGGACGCTGCGCCGTGCCGTGACCGGCGCCCTTGAAGTGGCGCGCGCGAACAAGGTGATCGGGGCGTCGTTGCAGGCGCATCCCGAGGTCTACGCGCCGGCCGAATACAAAACCGTGACCGAGGGTCTCGATCCGGCCGAGCTGTGCATCACGTCGGGCTTCACGTTCATGGACGGCGAGGCACCGGCGGACGCGCACCGGGCCGAAGAGACCGCCGACATCGCCGTCGTCGTCGCCAAGGCATCGGGCGAGAAATGCGAGCGCTGCTGGAAGGTCCTCGACGAGGTCGGCTCGGACAGTGAGCATCCGACGGTCTGCAACCGCTGCGCCGATGCGGTCCGTCACCACGAGCCGCAGGCGGCATGATCGAACCCGGCCTCGGCTCCCGCATGCAGGGCGCGGCCATCGCCGCCCTTGCGCTCGTGCTCGACCAGGTGTCGAAGACCTGGATCCTCGAAAGCGTGATGAACCCGCCCCGCGTCATCGAGATCACGCCGTTCTTCAATATCGTGCTGGCGTGGAACCGGGGCGTCTCGTTCGGGATGTTCAACACCGAGTCCGACCATGGCCCGCTGATCCTGACGGCACTCGCGGTCGTGATCGTGATCGCGCTATCGGTCTGGCTATGGCGCGCCCAATCGATGTTCTCGGTCGTGGCGCTCGGGCTCGTGATCGGGGGCGCGGTGGGGAACGTCGTCGACCGGCTGGTCCATGGGGCGGTCGTCGACTTTCTGGATTTCCATGCGTTCGGCTATCACTGGCCGGCGTTCAACGTCGCCGACAGCGCCATTTGCGTCGGCGCCGCGATCTTGATATTGGAATCCTTGTTCACACGGACCGAAACGTCATAGACTCGGGTCTCGGCACACATATTTGCTGCAAATGGGCAGAAAACGGATGATTCGACGCACAATCGGCATCGCTCTTATGGCCTCCGTCGCGCTGTCGCTCGCCGCCTGCGAGTCGGCCAAGAAAGTCATGAGCAATTCCAAGGACGCGCCCGACGAGTTCGTCGTCTACCAGCGCCCGCCCTTGAGCCTGCCGCCCGAGTTTTCGCTGCGCCCGCCGAATGCCAACGCCTCAGGCCCGCAGGCGATCACGCCGACCGATCAGGCCCGCGCCGCTTTGTTGCAGCAGGCGCCGCAGATTCAGAACCAGGATCAGCAACGCGACCCCAATCTGTCCGACGGCCTGAACGCGATCATGTCCAAGACCGGGGCGGCCAATGCCGATTCCTCGATCCGCGAAGTGGTCAACGCCGAAACGTCGCTGCTGTCGAAAGAGGACCAGCGCCTCGCCGACAAGATGATCTTCTGGGTCGACGACAAGCCCTATGAGGGCACCATCGTCGATGCGGAAAAAGAACAGCAGCGCATCCGCGAGAACCAGGCGCTCGGCAAGCCGATCACCGAGGGCGAAACGCCGCAGGTGAAGAAATCGCGCGGCCGCAAGGGGCTGCTGGACTTCTAGAGCCTTCCCTCCCTCCCGGTTCCAATGGACCCTGAATCACGTTCAGGGTGACGGTTTTTTGTCCGGGATCAGACATCAACGAACCCGTCGTCCTGAACTTGATTCAGGACCCATGTCCCCCTCACCTGTCCTCTCCCCCGTGTCCGGGGAAGAGGGACCCTGACGAAAGATCTCGCTTTACCCCTCTCCCCCTTCAGGGGGAGAGGTTGGGTGAGGGGGCAAGCCTCTTTCGCCGGAGCTTGAATTCCGATGAGCGGTCCTCCTCACCTGTCCTCTCCTGCATGCTTGGGGGAGAGGTTAGAGCCTGTCCCCGCGAAGGCGGGGATGAGGGGGAACCTTCGAGCACGGGATGACGGTCGTGGGAATGGGTTTATTGCATTCCGGCATTTGACTTCCGAGCCTCCTGCGGGTTCGATCGTGCGCCATGACGACACCCCCTTTGGATATCTCCGCCACTGAGGCGCGCCGGCTGGTCCTCAAACTTCAGGGACTGGCGGAAAGCCCGCGCCGGCGATTGGGGCGGCCGGGGCTTCTGGCGCTGATCCGCATGCTCGGCTTCGTGCAGGTCGATTCGATCCAGTGGGTCGAGCGCGCCCATCACATGATCCTGGCGAGCCGCTGGGACGGGTACCGGCAGAAAGACCTCGTCCGCCTTGTCGAACACGACCGCGCGCTATTCGAAAACTGGACCCACGACGCCTCGATCATTCCGGTCGAGTTCTTCCCCGTGTGGCGGGAACGGTTCCGGCGCGAGGACGCGCGGCTCGCGCACCGCTGGGCTGGGCGGCGCGGCAATGACTTCCACACCGAACTGGACCGGGTGTTGTCGTATGCCCGAGAAAACGGTCCGATCACGGCTCGGGAGATGTCGGCCCAAGCCGATACGGCGGGCAAGAAGGACGGTGGCAAGTGGTGGAACTGGCATCCGTCGAAGACGGCCCTCGAACATCACTGGCGCACGGGCGGTTTGTGCATCTGTCACAGGCAGGGATTTCAGAAGGCCTACGATCTGACCGAACGCGTGATCCCCGAAGAACATCGGGAACAGGATTATGCGTCCGCGGCCTATATCGACTGGTCGTGCCGCGAGGCTTTGAAGCGTCTCGGCTTCGGGACGGCGGGCGAGATCGCGGGCTATTGGGGCAACATCACCGCCGCCGAGGCAAAGACCTGGTGCGACGCGCGCCTTGGCCGCGAACTTATCGAAGTGCGGGTGCATGGCGCGGGAGGGGCCGGGCCCCGCAAGCTTTATGCGTTCGCCGATATCGAAACGCGGCTCGGTGAAACCGGGCCGCCGGCAGACCGTCTTCGTATTCTCAATCCCTTCGATCCGGTGATCCGCGACCGCAAGCGCCTGAAGCATCTGTTCGATTTCGACTACCGGATCGAGATTTTCGTTCCCGCGCCCGAGCGCACATACGGCTATTACATCTTCCCGCTGCTGGACGGCGAAAAGATGGTCGGCCGGCTCGACATGAAAGCCGAGCGTGCCGCCGACGAACTCCGCGTCAGCGCGCTCTGGCCCGAACCCGGGATCGATTTCGGCAAGGGCCGGATGCAGCGGCTTGAAGGCGCGCTCGAGCGGGTGCGCAAATTGACGGGGCTATCCGCCGTCCGGTTTCAGGACGGTTGGCTGCGGACATCTGTATAGAGAAACACCCCCTCACCTTATCTCTCCCCTAAAAATGGGGGAGAGGGATCAGGGCGGTGTCTTTCGTCAGGGTCCCTCTCCTCCAATCCTGGAGGAGAGGACAGCTGAGGAGGCCCCGATTTTTAAATCTTTGTAACGTTTGCGTGTTTTTCCGGTTTTCCATTGATCCGGTGTGAAAACACGCCAATATCCCTCTCATGCGGATTTCAAACAGGTTTCTGACGCCCGTCTTGCTGGCCGCGGCCCTCGTCCTTTCGGCCGCCCCCCCGGCGTTCGCCAAGATTTTCGACCCCGACACCTTCATGCTGGATAACGGGATGCAGGTGGTGCTGATCACTAACCACCGTGCCCCCGTCGTGCGCCATATGGTCTGGTACAAGGTCGGCGCCGCCGACGAGGCCCCGGGCGAAACCGGCATCGCGCATCTGCTCGAACATCTCATGTTCAAGGGCACCAGGAATTTCGGCCCCGGCGTGTTCTCGGGCCAGGTGGCCCGGAACGGCGGCCAGGAAAACGCCTTCACGTCCTACGACTACACCGCCTACCACCAGACCATCGCCAAGGACCGTCTCGAGATGGCGATGAAGATGGAAGCCGACCGCATGACCAATCTGCTGATCAGCGAAGAACAGGTCGCGCCGGAACGCAACGTGGTGCTCGAGGAACGCCGGTCCCGGGTCGACAACAATCCCTCCGCCCAGCTGCGCGAGCAGGTGTCGGCGGCGATGTATCTCAACTATCCCTATCGCCGTCCGATCATCGGCTGGGAGCATGAGATCAAGGCCCTCGACGTCGACCGCATCCTCGCCTTCTACAAACGTTACTACGCCCCCAACAACGCGGTCCTGATCGTCGAGGGCGACGTGACCATGGCCGAGTTGAAGCCGCTGGCCGAGAAATATTACGGCGCGATCCCCAAGGGCCCCGAAATCACCCGCACCCGCACCACCGAGCCGCCGGCAACCGCCGACCGCCGCGTGGTCCTGGAACATGAGCGCGTCACCCAGCCGAGCTGGACGCGGCGTTATCTGGCGCCGAGCTACCGCTACGGTGCGACCGAACACGCCTATGCGCTGCAGGTGCTGTCCGAAATCATCGGTGGCGGCGCATCGAGCCGGCTGCACAAGCGCCTCGTCCTCGATGACACCATCGCTTTATCGGCGGGCGCGTTCTATGACGCCGACGACCTGGGCCCGGCGGTGTTCGGCTTCTACGCCGTCCCAAAACCCGGCGTCACCATGGACAGGATCGAGACGACCGTGATGGACGAGGTCCGGAAGATCCTGAAAGACGGGATCACGGAAAAGGAACTTTCGGGCGCCATCGAACGTATGCGTAACAACGCGGTCTTCGCCCGCGACGATTTCGGCACCGCCGCTCGGGTGTTCGGCTCGACCCTGGCCACGGGCGGGACCGTCGACGAGGTCGAAAACTGGCTCGACGTGATCGGCAAGGTGACGGTCGCGGATGTCGCCGCCGCCGCCCGCAACGTCCTCGACGGCACCCACCACGTCACCGCCGAACTGCTTTCCAAGCCGCAGAGCTGATATGATGACGCGTCTTATTTCCGCCCTTCTCCGTCCCGCCGCCTTCGTTGTGTTCGTGCTATTGTTCGCCGCCGCGGCGCTGCCGGCGCACGCGGTCGAGGTCGAACGGGTCGTGTCGTCGAAAGGCATCGAAGCCTGGCTGATCCGCGATCATTCGAACCCGATCACCACCCTCAAACTTTCGTTCCGGGGCGGCGCCGCGCTCGATCCGGAAGGCAAGAGCGGCCTCGCCAATTTCGTCGCTTCGACGCTGGACGAGGGCGCGGGCGACATGGACAGCCGTGCGTTCCAGCGTGCGCTCGACGAGAAGTCGATCTCGCTGCGGTTCAGCGCCGGGCGCGACCGGTTGGACGGCTCGCTCCGCACCCTTAACAAGAACCGCGACGACGCCTTCGAATACCTCCGCCTCGCCATCAATGAGCCCCGCTTCGACGAGACGCCGCTGAACCGCATCCGCCAGCAGATCCTGTCGGGGATCAGGCAGAGCCGCGAAGACCCGGGCAACCGCGCCGGCCGGGCGCTGTTCGAGAAAGCGTTCGAAGGCCACCCCTATGCCAGAGACAACGACGGCACGCTGGAAAGCGTCGCCGCGATCACGCCCGACGACATGCGCGGGTTCGTGCGTGAACGCCTCGCCCGCGACAACCTGCTGATCGGCGTGGTCGGCGATATCGACGCCGATACGCTCAAGACGTACCTCGATAAGGTGTTCGGGGTTCTCCCCGAGAAAGCCAAGCCGTGGAAGGTTGCGAAGATCGCGCCGAAGCTTTCGGGCGGTATTCAGGTGATCGACATCGATGTGCCGCAAAGCTCGATCCAGTTCGCGCAGCCGGGAATCCTGAGAAACGATCCCGATTTTTATACCGCGTATGTCCTGAACTACGTGCTCGGCGGCGGCGGGTTCGTGTCGCGGCTTTACGAGGAGGTGCGCGAAAAGCGCGGCCTCGCATATTCCGTTTATTCCTATCTGATGCCGCTCGACAACGCGGGCGTCGTCATGGGCGGCGCCGCGACCGCGAACGCCCGGGTCGCCGAGAGCATCGCCACGGTCCGTGACGTGTGGAAGAATTTCGCCGAACAGGGCCCGACCGCGAAAGAACTGGAAGACGCGAAGACGTATCTCACCGGGGCCTTCCCGCTCCGCTTCACGTCGTCGGCGGCGATTGCCGACATGCTGGTGGGCATGCAGGAGGAAAACCTCGGCATCGACTACATCGACAAGCGCAACGGCTATATCGAGGCAGTGACGTTGGAAGACGCCAGACGCGTCGCCAAGGAACTCTACCAGCCCGAAAAGCTCACCTTCGCCGTCGCCGGCAAACCCGAGGGCGTGGTTTCGAGTAACTGAGTTATTTGTTTCCCGGCCTGCGCCGCGCGTGAGCGGGGCGAAGAGCCGGGACCCATCTTTCCGATTTTCGCTAGCCCATCTATGGGTCCCGGGTCTCGGCGGCAAGCGCCGCGCCCGGGAAACAAGACCTGGGTTGTCTGCAGCCCGCTTTCCAAGGTGGCACGCTGAGCGGGCATTTGATACAAGTGCCCATGCCGCTGATTTCCGACACGGACGCCTGGAAAAACCTGAACGAGTTGCGCGACCAGATGTTGGGCGTGCCGCTCGCCGACCTGTTCGACGCCGATCATGCGCGGGCGTCCGGTTGCGCCATCGATCTCGGTGGCCTGTATGTCGATTTCTCCCGCCAGCGGGTCTCGGCCGAGGTGCTGGTCGGGCTGGCGGCGCTGGCGGAAACCGCGGACGCGTCCGGGTTCATCGAACGCATGGCCCGGGGCGAGACGGTCAATCTCAGCGAAGACCGGCCGGCGCTGCATATGCAGGTTCGCCGGACGCCGGGCGACGGGGCCGACGAACGCCTGAAAGC
>MDSW01011892.1_pt1 | contig 29101 bp, 30 predicted proteins | sample 811171 | NCBI WGS metagenome assembly MDSW01 (sample SAMN05326641, study PRJNA326480) | marine metagenome | isolation source: seawater | place: Atlantic Ocean: North West | collected 2012 | reverse complement strand
GTGTCTCCTGCTTTTATTTCCATGCCGACTCGTATTTCTTGTCCATTGACTAGTAATGGTTTTGTGCACACTTCCTTAGAGTTAAGATCACACTCGAGACTGACTACGTGATCAATTGATACACGCCATTGTGAAAACCTGGAAGGCTTGAGATTTAATTCCCAGTCGTCTTGTTTATAAGATTCTGTAGGTTGCCAAGAAATATCATCTACTATACCGGTGATGGGAGACAGCAATTCAGTACCTGGAGGAAACTTATATTCAAAAGTAGGATTTTCGTATTCAGTGGGCATACCTGCATCATGGACTTTCCCGAATTCGTCAAAAACAGTCGGTTTAGAGCCCGCTACAAAGGATTTACTGAATTTAAAAGGCCCCATCATCGATGTTCTGGGATTGAATGCACCAAAATCGTCTATTAGTAAATTGTAAAGGACAGGAGGAGTATTATCTCTACTACTACTCATGAAACTTTGTCCCATCAGCAGTCGCTCTTCTTGTGATTTTTGTGACATCATGTAGCACATAGGCCGGAGATTAACGGCCATCTTTAGGCACGGATCTGGGACTGATGAATTTGAGGTTTCAGCGGTCGTATCTTGCATCATCTCATTTGCTATGTCTATCATTGTTTCGGCCATTGCTTCTGGCAACTCCATAGATTCCAATGGCAACTCAATTAATTCTGTTGTGGATTTGGAATCCATAGCATCTAAGCATGCCATTTTAGTGCAGGCAAGATTGGAATTCATGCATTTACATTGGTTGCAAAAGTTATCTCCAACACCATTACCGTACCATCCGTCGCTGACTTTTTGTCCATTGGATAATGTGCAGAAATTATCATTTGAATTATTTTCAGAGTCATTATTGCTTGGGTTGATTTGAGATACAGGAGTATTCGTAGGAGTAGTTTTTGTTACTAAATCATTCATTTCAGGGGAAGCCATCGTGCTCACCGCGGATTCCATGACAGAGCCCTGTGCGCCCACTAATTCTTCGGGGTTGCTACATGCTGTTATGGTTAGTAATAGGATGAATAAGGAAATTATATTTTTCATGGTATTGCATAATAGCATATTATTTAATCGATACACTCTGGTTCGGTTGTTGCGACAGAATTGAAAAATGGTTTTATTTCATCACAGTTGCTGAAATTTCCAAATAATCCAAAATTAGACACGATGTAAGTTTCCACAAATAAAGAACTGTCCTGTAAGTAGGACTCTCCTTCAGGATAATACTCAAGTACGGTCACCTGTTGAGTTTCTTCAGGATCTAGAATTACCAGATGGCTATATTCATGGTTAGGAACAATAAGACTTTGATTCCCTAGGCGTTTGTATATAGATATTCCAGCGGCTACGGTTGAACTATTATTATTTTTAATTGAAAACCTTAGGATATCCGCCGCTTTTGAAACACCTATGGATGTACGTGTTAGATTAAGGTTGCTCAGTACTAGATTATCCTGATTTGTAGTCACTTGGGATACGAAAGTGGTAGCTATTTTGGTCGGTATTGGAGATGGCTGGATGGTTGGAGTAATTTCAACCGTTTCAGGAATCGAAGAAATGGGAGATTTAACAGGGATAGTTTGATCAATTTCATTTGTAACTATGGATTGTTGTGAAGTAACTTCAAGAATCTCAGCCTCGATGGGTAATTGAGTTGGAGTGGGTATTTGAGTTGGAATGGGTAATTGAGTTGGAGAAGGGGTAGTAACAGATTCGATTGGAAGTGTGGTAGCCCTCATGTTGGGGATCGATCGTACTGATTGGGGCTCTGTAGGATTTATATTATGGGTGCTATCGGATTGCTCTTTGGGGACTGTTCTAATGGTGGAAGTAATACGCTCTGCACTTGATAAACTGTCTGGAATTTCTTCTGCGCATCCTAATATTACGCTAGCTAAAAGGATTAATGTAATTCTTATGTTTTTGGCCATTTACATACTATTTTACCAGCATGTAGGATCACTGATAAGTATAATTCGTGCAGGAATATAAATTTAATTTAGTGAGAGATTCTATGTTATTTAAATTTTTAACAGGCAAAGAAATCGGGCATTTACAGACAGGGTTAATCTTGTCTCAATTCGGAGGGTTCCTGATAGTGTTTACAGCATTATTATTCATGTCTTCTCCGAATGATGTAACCACTGGTGCAGAACCTCCTGTTATGATCTTCGTGATTGCAGGATTGATTAAAATGGTAGCGCCAATTTTAGTAGGGAAAGGAATCAAAATAGCATTTTGGTTGGTGGTAGCATTAAGTGTTTTGAAATTAGTTGAATGCGTATTAGCTACTATAGATCCCAATCCAGAATTCGCATGGATAATTGGTACTGGGATAATTGAAGTGGGAGCACTAATTTATCTATTAAACCCTAAAGCTAGGGCTGAATTGAATGCTTAAAAATGTTATAGAAATGCGAAATTTTGACTACATACTTAATAAAAATAATGAATTGTTATAAAAGACTAAATTCATAGGGTGAATTATCACAAGTGATACGTGTAGCATTACTCGTCTCAATGTTAATAGTGAGTTCTATCGCCTGCATGGTTAGTGAAGAAAGTGTCACTAATCCTGCAGGTTCTTCGACTACTCCATCTCTATTAACAAATGCGCCGCTTGCTGTGGAGCTAACACCTGTACTGGTAACTCCTCAATCTGCTGAAGTTCCACTTATTGTAAAACCAACAATACCAACTCCAACTCCTGAAATTAAAGCTGTTCCAGAAGAGGCTAAACCTACAGCTGTACAGAAGGAAGTAAAAACTGTATCAGCCCCTGCAAGCCCCTCTTGGGGAGAAGTAATTACGGGTACTCCTCCTGTATATGCGGCCATGGATATTGATCAAAGTACTATTGATCTAGCCACGAAATGGTATAACGTCGCCACTGATGCTTGGGGTAATTATGGGCCGACGGAAATTTATATAATTGGCACTGATATTGAAGCTGCGAGGCAGATAGAGGATGAATTTTGTGATCGGCACAAGAAATTGGATAGTGGATGGAAAACAGAATGGGATTGCGCAAATGAGAATTATCCATTGTTTACACGCTATGCCAAAGAAGGATCTGCTGGAGTAAGTACATACAATCGTGACTACTTGAATTATTATTTTACGACTGTGTCACTATCTACTCAGCGCCCATCTCCAGATGAAGAAGATTATAAAGTTGTCACTATGCATGAATATTTTCATGTTTACCAACATGCACATATTTCAGACACTGATGTAAATGGTGACAAAACCGGTAGGGAGAACAAGAGCGGAGGAGAAGGCAAGCCTTGGTTTGCTGAAGGAACAGCAGAATTCTTCGCCCAGCTTTTGTATTCTAGGCAACCAGGAGTACGTGCAAATTACTTGGAAGAAATAATGACTCGCAAATACACGTCTTCCATAAACGGATACTTGGCATACGATAAAGGATTAAAGGACTTATCTTATGCAGATCCTGTCGCGTGCAGTTGGGGCTATGAATGCTGGTTTGATACCTACGGTGTTGGAACTTGGTTTATAGCTTACTTGGTGGATCAAGTAGGAGAGGAAACTGTTAGAGTGGACTATTATAAAGACCTTGATGAATTAGGATTTGAAGCCTCGTTCGTGAAACATTTTCAGAAGTCGTCAGATGAAATGGTAAGAGATTTTGACGTATTCTTATCCGGCGGTCTCAATGAGGCTCTAAAAATACTTCCTTAGCTTGCGGGATTACGTAGATTAGGAATAATCTAAGCAATTCACTGATCTTACCCCTAATCTCATATTTCGTTTAACTACCGAACCACACTCCGGAATATACTTGTCTTTCTGGTGGTGCTGCCATTGCAGAGGCCATTCCAGAAAAAACTTTCGCTACAGTTTCAGCGGCATCATGGGCGTTTTGAGTTCGCTCATAAATTCCTGTCACGGTTAGCTCATCTTCTCCAGTTACCGCTACTGCAAAACCTATCATTCCTTCAGTCTCATTAACTAAATGTGCTTGTTCATCTACGTATTTGGTTACTTCTTCCATTTTTCCGGGTTGTAATTTAACAACTGTTTGTGATATTCCTGCCATCTTGCTTCACTTTTCTCCAATATTTTGAGCTTAAATGCCTAAAATAATTATATAGAATTCTTAAATTGAAGGTATAATACTCCGCATGAGAAAAAGTGTGATATTTGTTGTTGTTTTTTTGGTAGTGGCCTGTAATTCAAAAGATCCTTCTGGAGTGAGTGAGAGTGTTTCCAATAACATGTCACAAACTTCAGTTGAAACGATTATGAAAGATAAACCCGTTTATATTGATACTGACAAGTCGTCTAATATCGATCGGAGCTACGGTGGACTAAATGTTGGTGATGATACGAATACATCTGATGATTTCGCGATTAGATGGGGACAAATGGGAGATTCAGAAAAGCAATATTTTCTAAATCAACTCAACAAAAACATGGGGACTTCTTTTGATTTTAAGAAAGTTAATGAAGATCCAAGTAAGTTGTTTTTAGCAATGTCTGGTATTCAGGATGTTATGGGTATTGGAGAACTGAGAGACATGGTTCCTAAATCTGATACTAAAGACACTTTTGAGTTATTGCAAGAACATAGTTCCGGTTATAGTGTTCCGGAATTGCAATTTTTTGCGACCAATAAAAGTGACAGATTTCTGGTGGATTTTGAAGATATAGTAGCTGGTCATCCCTTGGTCGGAGCGAATTCTCCTAGGCCTCATAATGATGCTCAAGTCTATTTTTCGAATTCCGATAGCCGATGGATAAATGCTACTAACCCTGAGGATTACCCGCCGATTTATGCTGTAGCTGACGGGTTTATAAATATGCCAAGTTTAAGTTTTTATAACATTGTTGACCATTCAAACTCAAATCCTCCATGGTGGCATGTTGCTTACGTATTTACTCTTCGCATTGCAACACATAATGGGAATAATGTGGAATTTCTATATCAAATGGAACCATACATGATTCCAGAATTGGTTGGTAAACCTAAAGATTTTTATAGGCAATTCATTAAGGTTGAAAACGGCCAATTTGTTAAAAAGGGAGACATATTAGGGTATATGTATGTTCCCACTTTGGAAGAAATGGTGGGAAACAAAGAAGCATCTTCCCACATAGCTTTTTCGTTGATGAAACAACCATCGACGGTATTCAGCCCAGCTATTTTTTCTGAGAATGTTGTACAACAATTCGGGAATATTTACAGGAATCCTTCTGAAGGATGGGAGAGTAAAAGTTTTGGGAATGATTGGAACAGAGGCAGAGGTTTACCTGATGGTATGGGTTGGATGATTAGCGGTGCTGAGAATCCATTTTCTGATAATGATGCAGGTGTGTTGATTCACGATGGAATAAAAGATTTGACTCTTGATCATCGAGCTATGGTAAAACCAGGTGAACTAGGATTTGATTCCGATAGGATTCTATACAGTGAATTTGGTTGGGGCGACACGGTGCTAGAAGATGTAGAAATCACTGGAGATTGGCAGTTATTATTTGCTGGGATAGGTGGGCCAATGACTATCACTTTTACAATGGATGACAATGGTACAAGTAGAGATAGTCAAGTCTTCGAATTACGTGATGGACAGAATTTTAGATTAGATCATAAGGATAAATTTACAGGAAATATTGATAAATTCGACATATCGATTAACGACCCTAAAAGCTGGGGTTGGAGCTTGGCATTTGCCGATGCGGACGCCAGTTACACAGTTCCAGGAACAACTAGAGACATTAAAAATGTTTGTCCTCCCGGATGTCCTCCTAGTCCTAATCCATATAAACTAAAGAAGTAGATAGGTGATTCGTGTTCTCTAATCAGCTGGTGCTAGTAGAGGAGTTGTTGGTGTTCTAGCTTCTGGAGGCAATGATTCTTCCCAGTCTCCAATTAACGTTTTGTTAGTTGGAGCCATACTCATTAAAATCAGAGCGCCGGTTATGCTAGCTACGGTTGATAATATTATAACTGGAGCCCAAGATCCGGACATGTCAAACAAGACACCTCCAATCCAACCTCCGAAAGCCATTCCTGACCCTGCTCCGAATTGCTGCCAGCCGAATGATCTCCCCATAGGGCCTCTTCCGAAATATTGTCGATTGATTATAGGAAATGCCGAACCTTCCCCTCCATATCCTATTCCGAATATGACGGCCCAAACGTAGAAGTGCCATACTTCATGAGTAAAAAATAGTAAAAGTACTGGTAATCCTTGCAGTATGAACATGATGGCCATACACCATTTAGATCCTACAAAGTCCGCCATGACAGGTGTGATAAATCTGGTTAATACGCTTACTCCTGCTAATGTACTCAATACTCCAGCAGCTGTTACTAAATCCAATCCAGCAGATATTGCGATTGGAGTAATGTATATAATTACTATGGCGTGTCCAACGCACCCAAAATGGTGCACTGCAACTAACTTCCAAAAAGCGCTAGTACTTTGCATGCGCTTACGATACGTTTTTGACCTTAGTGCTGTAATAGCAGGATCCAACTTTTTCTCTATAGGTTGGTCTTCTGGTGCGCCGTACGGTCGTACATTAATATCTGCAGGTCTACTTCTAAAAAGGAATAATAAGACAAATAATATTCCGCCCCCAACTAATGCAATTCCCCAAAAGGCAGTCGTCCAAGCTACTACTGTTAATAGTCCGCCCATTACGATTGCCATTATTGCAGGCCCTAGTCCATGCGATGCTTGCAGGAGACCTATACCGAATCCTAATCGTTTTTGGAACCACAGACTTGCAGCAGTTAGTATCGGCACATTAAAACATGCTTGGGCAACACCTAAACATAGTCCATAAGAGATCCATATATGCCATACTTCTGTCACAAGACCTGTGATAATTGCTCCTAGAAGGAAGAACACAGCACCTATCATAATTACAGGTCGAGCTCCGAATCTATCAGTAGCCATTCCTGTAAACGGAGCCAAAAATGCTCCAGTTAGACTTGCTATTGAATACCCTAAAGTTATTGCCGTAAAAGACCATCCCATTTCTGTTTGCAAAGGGACGATTAACACTCCAAAAGCTTGTCTGATTGACCCTCCGGTCATATGGATAAAGGCAGCAATAAATATGATTATCCAAGCGTAATGGATTCCTATTTTGAACCCCAGGGGATTTTTGGGAGTAAGGTTAGAGTTTGTTTGTTGCGCCATTCGTTATTTATGTGCCTTCTTTGTAAATTATCTGTAACTTATGATCAATATAACAGTAGAGATTCACAGGATTATATAACACTTTGTGTACAAAGCGTACAAACCATTTTTTTAGTATTCCCTAAAATGTGTGATTCTAATAGGTTTTAGAAATTATTTACCTTTTTGCCACCTAGATAGCCTACAATGACTATATAAAATATTAAGGTAATTTGAGGTAAATGGTATATGAGCGTTAAAGTGATAGTTTCTTTTGAAGTCGAAGATTGGGATAATTTTAAATCAAAATTTGACAGTTTCGAGCCTTTTCGTACGGAAGCAAATATAACCGCTAATGCGTATAAGCAAGTCGGAACTGCGGATACAGTATATATTATTGGAGATGCACCTTCTATAGAAGCATTCCAGGCATTCTCTGGTTCTGATGCACAAGCAGAAAGAATGAAATCTGCAGGCGTCAAATCAGCTCCCAATGTAGTAGTTTTAGAATGATAAGCGCCTAAACTCACAGTATTACGATATTGAATATCAGGATTCTTTATCGTAATACTAGTATAATTCCTGCGTAATCCTTAGGTATTATTTATATTTATTTTTACGTGGAGGTGTTTATGAACACACGAAATGTCACTGGACTTACTTTAATTATTGCGCCCATAGTGGTGATTCTAAGTTGGATTGTATGGAGCATGATAGACCCAGAAGGTCCAAGCGCATCTGGGACCAGGGCCAACGCAGATATTCTTCAGCCGCTGATGCTAGTTGTATTAGTCGCACTGAGTTTATGGAGTATAGGTTTATATAATCTCTCTAGAACGATGGTGGATGGAGATGGTGGTGATTATGCCAATATTGGGGGATTGATGATCCTTGCAGCTCTTCCAGTCATCATTGCAGAAGTCGGATTGTATTATGCTTCTGGAAGTATTGCGGATGCCGTACTTTCCGATAACTTCTATACTGGAGGTCAAGCTGTAGGGCTTGCCGGTACTCTGATTCAATTTGTTGGATTTGCTATAGTCGGAATAGGAATATTGCTCCAGAAGAACTTTAACCAAATTATCGCTTGGTTATTTATTTTGGTAGGAATAGTAGGAGCAGTAATTTGCATAGTTGCATATGACTCTCAACTGCTAGGAATCGCCTATGTTGGCTTTGTTATAGCGACCGTGCTTGTAGGTATCAATCGGATCAGGGCTAAAGCGTAGTCAACTAACCAAATTTACTGGTTTATAATGGGAGATCTATTGATCTCCCATTATTTCATTCGCAAAGGTTTTAATGCTCAAAAACATTTACAATTGGCATCCACCCGTGCCGTTTTTCTATGGATGGCTTGTACTAACTGCATCATTCTTCTCTACATTTGCTGCCACGTCTGTAGCGCAAGTGGTTTTGGGAGGTATTCAGATGTACATATTAGAAGACACTGGTTGGGATAAGGCAAACTTCTCAATTATTATTGCGCTAGGTACGTGGATTTCTGGATTTATAAGTCCTTTCATAGGACGATTAGCAGATAAATATGGACCTAGACAAATGATGCCGTTGTGTTTAGTAGTGGTAGCTTTGTGTTACTTTACGATCTATGGGTTCCCTGGGTTTTGGGCATTCTCGTTGGGGTATGTAGTCTCTAGATCATTAAGTTCTCCTATTTTGATAAGTATTGTACCAGGTACTATAGCTGTTAATTTTTTCAGGAAACGTAGAGGAGTTGCCCTCTCTGTGGCTTTGATGTCTCGGCCAGTGGCAGGAGCGATTAATGTACAACTCATTGCCTTGATTACTCAATTGTACGGATGGAGATCTGCGTATAAATTTTTAGGCTGGTTTTCTCTGATATTGAGCGTGCCTTTATTTTTGATTATGAGAAGAAGGCCTGAAGATATAGGGCTACATCCAGATGGTATTGAGCCAATTCATTCGGAAAATGAAGCATTAGATCCGACAACTCTTGAATACAGCTGGAGCTTTCGAAATGCTATCAAGACTCCCGCGTTTTGGATCTTAGCAGCGGTAGCCTCATTTGTTACATTGGCTTCTTCGAGCGTCCAATTCACTCTAGTCCCTTACTATGTTGAGACCATCGGGTTATCTAAATTTGAGGCGGCTACAGTGTTTAGCGTTGGTACCGTTTTGGCTTTGGGTACTTTAGTATGGGGAATGGTGTCTGATAAATTCAGTCCTAGGTTAGTGCTCGTTTTTATTTTGTTTGTGGGTGCGGCATTAATGTTTTTACTTATAAACGTGACTCAAACTTATCAGGTATGGATATTTGCAATTTTATGGGGGATATTTTCTGGCGCTGTTCAAGAAATGACAATCCAAGCTGTATTAGCTCAGTATTTTGGAAGAGAGTCTTATGGCAGTTTGAGTGGTGCGATAGGACCTATGCAAATAACTGCACTTGGCTGCGGCACTACCTTTGGTTTGTTTTTGCATAATTTGACGGGTTCTTATGGAGTAGTCTATCTTACTATGGCAGCGATTTATGTATCGTGCGGATTTTTGACATTAGCGATACAGCAACCAATAACACCCGAAAAGAAGGAGTTAGATAATGGAAATTAAAATGTATGGCACGACCTGGTGCGGCGATTGTAAAAGAGCTAAAGCTTTTTTTGAAAAACACAATATTGAATATGATTGGTTTGATACGGATGAGAATGAAGATTTTGAAAACTACGTTAAAAGTCTCAATAATGGGAATAGAATTGTACCGACCATATTATTTGAGGATGGTTCAATGCTTGTAGAACCATCTGATGACGATTTAGCGAAAAAATTATTGGTGGAATAAGTATTAGTCTTCAGCAAACAACTTGTTGATTGCTTCTCTTCTGTAACTAAAGATCTCTTCTAATTTTTTCCTAATAAATAGTTTGTTGCTTACAGCTCCTAGCATGCCAAAAGGAGGTGAATAGGTTACTTTATCTCTCATGTCTATCCCTTCTGCAGTTTGCCTGAAAAAATGTTGATGATGCCAAAATATATATGGACCTATTCTTTGTTCATCTACAAAAAATTCATTTTCTCTAATTCTTGTTATTTCTGTTACCCAATCGTTTTTGATGTTAAAAAACGGACTAACTTTATAAGATATGATCATACCTTCGTACATCACATCAGGGGTGTCTTCGGAAGTGATATCAAACCCCATATATTCTGGAGTTATTGTTTTTAAATTTCTAGGATTAGCAATAAATTCCCACACTGTGTTCATATCGGCTTTAATAAGTTGCCTGTAATTTAATTGGTAGAATGCCATTTTAGCCTCTCTGATTATTTTGCTAGCTTGTTTATTAATCCTCTGAAAATGAAAGCATGGAATGGCAACAAGGCATACCAATACATTCTACCTAAAATACCTTGAGGCCTGAATGTTGCTGTTTGAGTTAAAGTGTTACCGTTGATTTGGAATTCCAGCCATGCTTCACCAGGCACCTTCATTTCTGCGAAAAGAATGAGCCGTTTATCTTTTTTGCTGACGTAGCAAACTCTCCAAAAATCTATTTTGTCATTTATTTGAAGATCGTTTGGATCGCGTCTGCCTTGACCAAGTCCTACACCGCCCATCATTGTGTCTAGAACTGCCCTGAATCTCCAAAGCCAATTAGCGTAATACCAACCTGTATCTCCCCCGATAGCCCATATTTTTCTCAATGTGTTTTCGTCATCTATCACTTTAGCGGTCTTAATATCTTTAACGCAGCCATGTCGAGGAGTGTGAATCCAGTCAGATGGTACATTGGTAAGTTGTGTGTGTGTCGAACTATTTTCCGATAGTGGATGTAACTCTAGGTCTGGTAAGGCTACAGATAAAGCAGAATTGTAGTCGATGGGCTGGATGTTCAGAAGATTTTGTAATTCCATATCTTTACACGTTATATCTATCTTCATGCTACTCACTAATGCGTGGGCTAATCTATACGAAGTTGCTGTAACTAAATAAAGCCAGTAGGACGATAGGCGTGGAGTGAGTACTGGCACACTAATAATCCAACGACGTAATTTTCTAAACTTTGCATAGAGTAATAACATTTGTCTGTAGGTAAGAATATTGGGTCCCCCAATATCGAATACTTTGTTATAGGTATTGGGATTTCCTAGGCTTAGAACTAGAAATTGCATTACATCCAAAATTGAAATAGGCTGGCATCTTGTTTTTAGCCATTTTGGAGTGATCATGACTGGTAGTTTTTCTACTAGATCACGAATGATTTCGAAAGAGCCACTCCCGGATCCTACCACGATCCCTGATCTGATTGCTGTAAAATTATATGTACCTTTAGCCAATTCGGCCTCTACGGCCTTGCGAGATTCCAAATGATCAGACAAATTGTCTTCGTTTAAGATTCCTCCAAGGTAAATTACATGCTGTGAATTTGTGTTAGAAACCATCGTGCGGAAATTATGAGCACATGTCAGTTCCATGTCTTGATAATTTGCAGATCCTGACATTGAATGCATCAGGTAGTACGCAGCGTCGATATCTTCAGGAATATTTAACAGGCTATCATAGTCTAGAAAATCTGCCTGAATGATTTCAATGGAGTCGCGGATAGATTCAGGAGGATGAAAGCGGCTTGTATCGCGTACGCAACAAACTACTGTGTGATCTGCTGAGACTAATGTGTGAAGTAAATGGGACCCTATGTATCCTGTAGCACCAGTGAGTAGAATTTTCATTCCGGTGAAAGCACTGCCTTATTTTCTAGTAGATTCACCTTTAACTCTAGGCTAATTCAGTAGGTGTAATTATATTATACCTTTTTTGAGTGAGGGAGACACTTTTGATGCTACTAAAGCGACAGATTCATTCACTTGATCTTTCGTTAGTAACCCCCCGACATTGGGCTCTATAACTACCCCAGTTAACCCCATTTCTTGTTGGGCATATCGAAGTTTGTCTATAACTTGCTCTGGCGTGCCGTATGCTAGCCTTCCTTGTAGAAGATCTTCGTATGTAAGACTCGATAGTGCTTCAGCTCGCTTTGCTAGATTCCCTGCATCATCAGGGCCAGCAGCTTTGACAGCATTCACTGCATTTTCTGCTTGTCTCCTGAATGCATTCATTACCCCTTGTTTAGGGTTTTCTAGAGCTTTTTCCGGATTCTCATGCACATAAACAGGGATACGCATATATATTTCTGGTTCGCCTGGATGCCCCGATTCTTTCCATGCATCTTTATATAATTGCAAACTTTTCGCGGCGGCAGGGATATCAGATCCTCTCAATCCTGTTGCTAATGGGAATCCTTGGTTCCCGACTACAGGGAAAGTATCTGGAGTATTGGCTGCGATAATAATTGGCGGGTGCGGGGTTTGGTACGGCTGAGGCATCACTGCTACATCTTTAAATTCGTAATATTTGCCTTTGTGATTGAGACGCTCTTCCGTCCAAGACTTTAATATAATGTCAAGATTTTCTTGAAACATGTCTCTACTTTCAGAATATGGAACTCCATACCCCTCGTAGGATTTAGGGAAACTACTCCTGCCAATACCAAATATCAACCGTCCTTGACTGATATGATCTACGGTTGCAGCTTCTTCAGCTAGGCGTATCGGATGACATAAAGGTAGAACACTAACACCAGTAGCTATTTTTATTTTTTTTGTCCTGGCAGCTATAGCTCCAGCCATTACAAGAGGAACAGAGATTATTGAAGGAATCCCTCCCCCCATTGGGTCGGTAGGTCGTCTATGTGCCGCGAAGTGCCGTTCTGCTAACCATACTCCATCTATACCGTATTGCTCTGCAGTATCGGCTAGACTAAATGCTTCAGCAAATGCTTCTTCTTGCGAAGCTTCCCTTCGGAAATCGCATTCCATTACTATGCCGATGTGTTTCATTTCAGACTCCCATACATTATGTTTAACTTACGTAGTTCGTTGGTGCTGCTAAGAAATTATTTCTGCATTGCAATCCACAGAAATAGTACCATTCTCCGTTATAAAAGCTTCTAGTGCCTGCGTTCGGATCTACTTCATCTGCTCCATGAGTTGTTTGTCCAGTGGTAGATCTGGCCGCGTCTAAGTCGATTTCTGTGCCACATACTATACATGGATCCATTATATTCTCTCCTGTTTAAATGTTTACTGCTTCTAAATTCATTCCGAGTCTTACTGGTCCGTCGTGGGCTATTAATGCGCTTGCTATTTTTTTCCTATGTTCATACGTGGTCCCTAATCTCATAGTCCAGGCTGCTATTCTTCGGTACCATAAATGCAAATCGAATTCCATCATAAATCCCATGCCGCCGTGTATCACTTGAGATGTCCTGGCAGTGGCTAGACATTTTTCATTGCAGAAGGATTTAGCTTGAGATACTTCAATCGAATAAGGTAAATCCTGATCCATTTTCCATAGTGCTTCGAAGGTTAATAATTCACAGCCGTCAACCCATATTGTCATATCTGCACACATATGGCTTACCGATTGAAAAGCCGCTATAGGCCTACCAAAAGCTGTCCTGTTCTTAGCGTAATCTATTGCGATTTCCGAGTCTTTTCTAGCGGCTCCAACTAATTGTGCACACAGTAGAGCTGTTGACTTATTTAGCATATCCGACACCAAAGGCCACCCCTTCCCAATTTCACCTATGATACTGTCTTTAGATACTGATAAATTTCTGATTTCTACTCGGCTTTGCTTATCTTTGGCAATAGTAGTTAATGGAACACTCGTAAATGCTGAGTTGTTAGTGTCTGCAATACATACAGTAATCCCATCTCTAGGATCATCCTCCGTAGAAGTTCTGCAAACTATTATCACTTGATCAGAAGCTTCGAAGTTGTCTACAAACATTTTAGTGCCATTGATTACTAGTTGGTCACCTTTGAGTTCCCCGGAAGTAGTAATAGTCTCTGGGAGATATCGAGGATCTTCTTCGGAGAAAGCCCAGGTTAATATCTGATTGCCGTCTGCAACGAGGGGTAGTATGTCTTGTTTTTGTTTGTCTGATCCAAAGTCTGATATGGCTAATGACGCAGTCATCGTGCTGTGGAATGGAACAGGTGCAAGTACCCGTCCTGTCTCACTCATAACAATACCCAGTGTCGTCATACCAAATCCACTTCCGCCATATGACTCAGGTATTGCGAGACTCAGCCATCCTACCTCGGACATTTTTGACCACAATTCTTCAGAGTAGCCTTTATCTGACTTTTCCATTTCTCTCACTAAAGAAGTCGGGCATTCTGTTTCGAAAAACTCTCTAGCAGAGTTTCTTATCATTTGTTCTTCTTCGTTAGGTAATACGTCCATTTTCGTTCCTGTAAATTATTTGATTAGGTTTATCCCCTAGGCAGGCCTAGCCCTCGCCGTGATACTTGGTCTTTCATAACTTGAACACTACCGTGATTGATTCCTGATTGGAACGCACCCATGAGATTATGAGCAAAAACACCGTCTTCTATGTTGTCTTCAGATCCGTTAAGTAGCTGCCCGTATAAGCCAAGCATTTGAGACACTGATTCTGTGGTTCGGACGCCATGTTCTGGGGCCCAAATCTTTTCCGCAGAGCCTTCATAAGTAAACGTCTCTCCTCTTTCTACCATTGACATGCTTCTAAGAGTCATTAATCTGCATACTTGGCCGTCAATCCATAAGTCTGCCAGTCTATCAGTCACTGATGGGTCGTCAGTAAGTTGATAGTTGCCTAGAGAGTTTTCTTTGGTCCAGTTGATTATGTCCTCGTCTCTTCTTACTGACAGAAGATATCTGCTAGCGCCAACGCGATCTAGGTTTAATCCCATAGCACCGACATACCAACCTTGGTTTTCTTCTCCGAGCATGGCAGATGCTGGGATTCTAACGTTCTCAAAGAATGTCTCATTTGTTCGATCATCACCGTATGTTGTTTTATGTGGGGCTTTGGGTTCATTTTGAATTGTCCATAAAGGTCTAACCGTAATACCTGGAGTGTCCATAGGGATTAAAAAGATGGAAATCCCTTTATGTTTTGGAGCATCTGGATCTGTTCTAGCCATTAAATACACATGCGTGGCATAGTGTGCCGCTGTGGTGTACATTTTTTGTCCGTTAATTACGAAATCATCACCATCTCTTACTGCTCTGCATTGAAGGCCAGCTAAGTCAGCTCCTCCTTGTGGTTCGGTAAACCCTAATGCGAAAGAGATATCTCCGCTAATCATCCCTGGCAAGAAATATTTTTTTTGTTCCTCTGTACCAGCTGCTAATATGGCAGGTGCTCCACTGCCGGCTCCGCCGACTTGAACACCTATGCGAGAGAATTCCTCTTCAACAATATATTGGTCGATCCTGCTACCTCCCTGGCCTCCATATTCTTTCGGCCAGCTTATACCAATCCATCCCATGTCACTTATTTTTTTATATAAGCCACTCGTTAACGAACCTCGGTTCTGTCTTGAACCAAATTGTTCAATTTCAGTACGAATTTCTTCTGTTACATTCTCACTTATAAATGCTTGTACTTCTTGGCGTAGGTTCTCTTGCTCAGTTGTATACGCAAAATCCATATGTTCTCCTAAATATGAGAAGTTTAAAAAGTTGATTGTTTAGTTATTTTGACTGTTTAGAACAATGGTGTCAAATCCAAATACCTATAAATATTGGAGCCTGAATCAGTCTAATTGCAACGGATTAAAATTCTCTATAAATCACTTAGTTGTTGTACTCCGCAATTAAAGGTTTTAATTTTTCAATCAGGACCGGTAGTATTTGCTCCCAATCTCCAACCAGTCCAATATCACAAGCTTTAAAGATGGGGTGTCGTTTGTTGGTGTTGATTCCTATTATTACACCTGATTTTTGGATGCCCACAGTATGATTGAATGCTCCTCTCAACCCAATGGCTAGGTATATTTTAGGAGAAATTGTGGTACCACTTATGCCTACTTGAAATTTATATGGTAACCAGCCTTCATGCACCACGTTCCTACTAGTCGCAACCCCAGCATTCAGGTATTGCGCAATATTGATGATTTTTGCAACATTCTCCTGAGATCCTACTCCCATTCCAATCCCTAAACAAATTGTTGGATTGTTTTCTTGATTTATATCTAATTGACCTTGAGTGTCTTGGTATTCTCCTACAAGCCTAATAACACTTTTAGTGACATTCTTAGGTTCTAATTCAGTTACTGTGGGTAAAACATCGGCTTTTTGTGGGATTTGTTCTAACATACCTTCTCGCAATGTGACCATATATGGAGTGGTATTGGATAAAATAGGGGCAATAACATTGCCTCCCAGTGCAGGCTTAATTTGAACCAATTGATTGTTGGTGTTTAGTTCTAAGTCGATTGCGTCTCCCGTTAATCCTAACTCTAATCTAGCAGCAATTCTAGAAGCTAAGTCTCTGCCATTGGAAGTTGCAGGGAACAAGACCGCGTAGGGTTTGCCCTGGAGTATATGACTTGCAAAGCAACTAGCGACTGAATCACTCCAAATTGGACCTAAAGAATCATAGGCAATATTAATGACTGAATCTGCTCCCATTTGACCTAATTGGCTGTAATGATTTTGGTTGCTTTCACCAAAGGTTATAGCGGTTACTGAGCTCTTTAATGTCTCACTTATTTCACGCGCTTTACCCAACAATTCGAAACTTACCGCTTTGAGCTCCCCATTAATACTTTCGGTTACCACCCATATTTCAGTTCCACTGTTTGGAAATCGTGAGGAATTACTAACAGGTGTTTCCGGGTTTAAATCTTGGAGTTGCTCAAGAGTAGATTTGATATGAAGTATCGCTTGGTCACAGTTTGTTTCGACATCGGTTTCATTTTCAATGACGATTCCCAATCTCTTATTTTCTACTATGCGGATATCTTCTACCCACGTAGGAGAGGCTGCTATGCCGACATCCTCAGGAGGCAGATCTAGATCCGACGATGATAAGGTGGTTATAGGTAAATTTGCTGCATGCTGCATTTGTTCTCGCGTTGGCCAAGCTTCTTCAGCAATACCTTCGGTTACTGTTATTAAGCATGGGAATGGACATTCAAATATGCTATAGCCAGTGTTTGAATTTTTTGAAGCTTGGATTGTTTTATGTGACGAATCTACTATCACATTATGAACATTGCTGATATGAGGAATATTTAGAAATTCAGCAACTTGCGGCCCAACTTGACCAGTTTCCGAATCAGAACTATTCCTACCTGTTATGATCATGTCAAAGCCTTCATTTCGTAAGAACGTGCTTAGTATTTTGGATGTGACTAATGTGTCTGATCCCGCAAAAGCACGGTCACTTAACAAAACTGCTTTGGTAGCTCCAAGTGCAAGGGCTTGCTGGAGTCCATTAGATGCATCAGGAGGACCCATTGTTAGTGCTGTAATATCAACAGGAATTGCCAATTCCTCAAAAATTTGTAATGCTCGGTTAAGTCCTAACATGTCAAAGGGATTCGGCTCTGATGGTACTCCGTCCCGATTGATTGTTTTTGTTTCATTGTCAAAAGTTATTCTGGATACCACCGGTACATATTTGATACAAACACAAATTTTCATGTTGAATCCTTATTAGTTATGCAAATTGACTATTGATGAAATACGTCTACAATCGTAGTAGATTTGAATATATGGTAAAGAGTTTATTGTGAAAATACTAGTAATGGGTACAGGTGGAGTAGGAGGATACTTTGGTGGTCTGCTAGGTCGTGCTGGACATGATGTCACCTTCGTAGCTCGAGGGGCTCACTTAGCTGCCATGCAGGCATCCGGGTTACATGTTGAAAGTACAAATAAAGGTAATTTTACTATTCAATGTAATGCAACTGATACTCCTACTGCTTCGGATATTTCAGAGTTGATAATTTTTTCAGTGAAAATGTTTCAGAATGCAGATGCAATAAAATTAATAAGCCCTGCCGTGGGACAAGATACGGTTATTCTATCGATTCAAAATGGCATTGATAATGGTCAGATTCTGTCACAAGCTTTTTCGTATAAAAACGTAATGATAGGATCTGCTTTCGTGGAAGGTCGCATAAAATCTCCTGGGATAGTCACTCAAGGTGGTCCAGGGATAGCAGCATTCGGGGAACAGTTTCTTGGGTTGTCAGACAGAGCCAAAAGATTCCATGAAGTTTTTAAAGAAGCAGAATGGGATGTAGAGCTTCATGAAAACATGGAAGGTGTTTTATGGAAGAAATTTGCATATTTGGTAGCGTCAGCATCTATTTGTTCAGCGAGTCATTCTGATTATGGATCAATGAGAACCAACCCGGAAACGCGACAATTGATAATTAAAGGAATATCTGAGGTATTAGCTGTCGGAGAGGCATTAGGTAAGCCAATTATGGAAGATTCGTTGGAATGGGCGGAGAATTCATTAGACAGATTCCCCGCTTCTGGCAAGGCTTCTATGGCAAAGGACTTTCTGGAAGGCAGGCCGGTGGAATTGGAAGGCCTAACAGGTAGGGTTGTGCAATTAGGATTGGAATTAAGTGTGCCAACTCCAGTGTGTACCATGCTTTACGCAATATTGAAGCCTTGGGCTAACAATATTGATGCTTGAAAGTGTTCTTAAATGATTGACATAATTGCGTCCCAGCGCGGATAATTGTACGCTGTAGACTCAGTAGCAGGTGAAGGTACGGATTCAAGCGAATTCACCTCACCAATGTTCAGATTAAGATTAGGAATGAAACTACAAATTGAATCTGGCTTCTCTACAATGAGAAGCTTTTTTTTTGGAGTTAATGATTGCAGGAAATCATACCAATAAATTGGGAAGATGAAGCCCTTCATATTTTAGATCAGACTAAACTTCCATTACGAGAGGAAGTGTTGAAGTTGACACATTATCAGGACGTAATCGAGGCTATCAGCTCGCTAAGAGTTAGGGGAGCTCCGGCTATAGGTGTTGCAGCGGGATATGGTATGGCGCTAGCTGCTAAAAACATAGGTAACGATCCTGATTTTATGAATAAGTTTAAGGATGCTGCTGCACAAATGATTGCTGCCCGACCTACAGCTGTGAACTTATCGTGGGCAGTTAAACAGATGTTGGAAATATCTAGACTGATAGTAGACACTGATAAGATTCCCGATGCTATTTTGGAAGAAGCTATTCAAATACACCAAAAAGATGAAGCAATAAACAGACAAATGGGCGCAATAGGTAAAGAAGTTCTTTCGGATGTGTCCAGTGTTTTAACTCATTGTAACACTGGAGCTTTAGCGACTTCAGCATATGGTACAGCTTTTGGCGTTATCAGAGCCGGAATAGAGTCAGGTTTGGAATTCTCGGTATTTAATACAGAAACGAGGCCATTTTATCAAGGTTCTAGACTGACTTCATGGGAATTTCAAAAATTAGGTGTTGAATCTACCCTTGTTGTCGATTCTGCAGCAGGTTCTTTGATGAATCAAGGTAAAATAGGCTGCGTAGTAACTGGAGCTGATAGGATAGCATCAAATGGGGACAGTGCTAATAAAATAGGAACTTATTCACTGGCAGTTTTGGCAAAAGAAAATAACATACCGTTTTATATTGTTGCTCCAACTAGCACCATAGATATGACACTTAAATCTGGATCGGAAATTGAAATAGAATATAGGAATCAGGAAGAAATAACTCATCATGCAGGAGATCGTATATCACCTGATGGAGTGAAGGCTTTGAATCCATCGTTCGATGTAACTCCAGCAAGATATATCACTGGAATAATAACTGAGAAAGCGATTTGTAGACCTGTTTATGAGGAATCTATCGCTAGCATTATGTAGATGATTATAGAAACAGCTATTATAGGTGGAAGTGGATTATATGATTTGGAAGGAATACAGGATGTCCAAAGCGTAGATATCTCAACGCCTTATGGCCAGCCAAGTGATAGCATAATGGTAGGTAGCCTGGATGGAGTTAATGTTGCCTTCCTCCCAAGACATGGAAGAGGACATAAAATCAATCCTACTCAGGTGCCATACAGGGCTAACATATATGCTCTTAAGACATTGGGGGTCCAGCGTATCATATCGATAAGTGCTGTGGGGAGCTTGGTTGAAGAATTACCACCAAGAAGCCTGGTTATCCCTAACCAATTGATTGATAGAACACGGCAAAGAAACTCTACATTTTTTGAAGACGGTATTGTAGCCCACGTGAGTTTAGCTGATCCTTTTTGTCCCAGGTTATCAGATTTGATCTACGAGAGTGTTGAAGGATTTGATATTAATTTTCAAAAAGACGCAACTTGGGTGGTTATGGAAGGCCCTGCGTTCTCAACTAGAGCAGAATCACATTTATATAAGAGTTGGGGCGCTCATATTATCGGTATGACTGCACTCCCAGAAGCTAAATTAGCTAGAGAAGCTGAGATTTGTTATTCTGCTATGGCTTGGGTTACAGATTATGACTGCTGGAGAGAGGACGAAGAAGATGTTTCAGTTGAAATAGTTATAGCTAACCTTCAGCATAACGTGAGTGTTTCCAAGGATATTCTCGCAAAAGTCATAAAACGAAGTGGGGGTTTGGAATCCTGTGTGTGTAATGAAGCTCTTAAATTTGCTATTATTACTGACTCTACACAGATAAATTTAGAAAACAAAAATAAATTACGGCCATTGCTGGCTAAATACTTAGATTAAATTAGATATTAGGAGAATAAGAATGCCTAGAAAAGAAAACGGAGAACCGTATTACAGAGTAGATTCACCTGAAGCAAGTACCATTTTGAACGAAGATCCGGATAACACTGTTGTTATCGACGTTCGAAGGGAAGATGAATGGGAAACTGGACACGTTACAGGAGCCATTCACATTCCTGTGGATGATTTGTTGGATCGTACCGATGAAATTCCTACAGATAAAAAGGTTTTATTTATATGTGCTGCCGGAGTTAGGAGTGGCCTAGCTTGTGAAATGGCTGCCAGCATAGGATTTGATTCGGAAATGTTATACAACATAGAAGACGGGACACCATCCTGGATAGCATCAGGGCTACCCACCACTTACTAAATTAGGACTACCTTTACACAATACTATGGAGGATAATTTTGGGAATATCTAATAATGGGGATGTTAAAGATTTAACGCTATCTGATCAAGGAGTAAATCGAATTGAATGGGCTGGCAGAGAGATGCCGGTGCTTAAATTAATACAAGAGAGATTCGAGAAGGAAAAACCTCTTGATGGGATTAGAATAGCCGCTTGTTTACATGTGACAACTGAGACAGCTAATTTGGCTATAGCAATCAAAGCTGCAGGAGCTGATTTGGTGTTGTGTGCCAGCAACCCGCTAAGCACCCAAGATGAAGTGGCTGCTGCGTTGACTAAAGAATATGGAATACCAACGTATGCAATTAAAGGAGAAGATGACGAAACATATTATTCACATATCAAAACTGTTTTAGGACATAAGCCTCAAGTTACTTTGGACGATGGAGCTGACTTAGTCAGTATTCTACATAAAGAGTACCCTGAGCTGATTGACGGGGTGATAGGTGGTACAGAAGAAACTACTACGGGGGTTATAAGGCTCAATGCGATGGCAGCTGATAAAGCTCTGAAGTACCCGATTATAGCCGTCAATGAAGCTGATACGAAGCACTTTTTTGACAATAGGTATGGCACAGGTCAGAGTACATTGGATGGGATTACTAGGGCTACTAATTTACTATGGGCAGGAAGAAAAGTTGTAATTGGTGGATATGGCTGGTGTGGCAGAGGTGTAGCCTCTAGAGCTAAAGGATTAGGGGCTCATGTGATTGTAACGGAAGTTCAACCCATTAGAGCTTTAGAAGCAGTAATGGATGGCTTTACTGTTATGCCGGGAGCAGAGGCTGCTGCAGTAGGAGAAGTATTTATCACAGTTACTGGAGGCTTACATACTCTTGGTAGAGAGCACTTTGCTGTAATGCCTGATGGGGCTGTTTTATCTAATAGTGGGCATTTTAATGTCGAGATAGACATACCTGCATTGGAAGATATGGCTGTTTCTAAACGTACTGTAAGAGAATTCGTTGATGAATATGAAATGCCTGACGGGAGAACACTATACCTTTTAGGAGAAGGTAGACTTATAAATTTGGCTGCAGCTGAGGGCCACCCTTCTGCTGTTATGGACATGAGTTTCGCTAATCAAGCTCTGAGCCTTGAATATCTAATGGAAAATGCTAAGACTATGGAAAATGGTGTTTATGTGGTTCCAAGAGATATTGATGATGAAGTCGGAAGGCTAAAGTTAGCCGCATTAGGTGTGTCAATAGACACACTGAGTGAAGAGCAAGAAAAATATATAAATAGTTGGGAAGAAGGAACCTAATCTTAAGGAGTATAAAATGCCACTATTGTTTAATGAATCTCCAAGTTACTTATTAACTTCGGAATCAGTTACAGAAGGACACCCTGATAAATTATGCGACCAAATATCTGATGCTGTTATTGACGCAGTAATGAGCGATGATCCGATGGGAAGAGTAGCTTGTGAAACAGCAATGACTAATGGATTAGTGGTTGTGATGGGAGAAATAACTACGAAAGCTAATTTGAATATCCCTGAAATTGTTCGAGCAACGTTGAAAAAAGCAGGATATACAAATTCTGATTACGGGATTGATGGTGATAGTTGTGGAGTGAGCGTCAGCGTGGGCAAACAGTCAACTGACATCGATGCTGGGGTTAGTAATGCCATAGAGACAAGAGAAGATGGAGATGCTGATCAATCTACCGGAGCAGGTGATCAAGGGATGATGGTAGGTTTCGCTTGCAACGAAACTGAAGAATTGATGCCTTTGACTATAAGTTTATCTCACCGATTAGTTAGGCAATTAGCCGAAGTACGTAAAAATGGAACTTTGCCATATTTGAGACCCGATGGGAAATCTCAGGTGACAGTTGAATACAAATATGGAAAGCCTCATAGAGTGGATACTGTGGTTATAAGTACTCAGCATGATCCTGATGTAGACAACAGTACTATTGATAGAGATATCAGAGAGCATGTAATCTCCAAGATAGTACCCTCAGACATGTTGGATGACAAGACCAATTATTATATTAATCCAAGTGGACGATTCGTTATCGGTGGACCTGCAGGTGACGCCGGTTTAACTGGCAGGAAAATTATTGTCGATACTTATGGCGGGATAGCTAGGCATGGAGGCGGAGCATTTTCAGGTAAGGACTGTACAAAAGTCGACAGATCTGGTTCCTATGCAGCAAGATATGTTGCTAAAAACATTGTGGCTGCCGGTTTATCTGATCGAGCAGAAGTTCTTGTCTCTTATGCTATCGGAGTAGCGACACCCACTTCAATTAGCGTAGAGACTTTTGATACTAATCATGTCGACAACCAGATTATAAATGATTTAGTTATGAAAACTTTTGACTTAAGACCAGATGCTATTATAAGGGACTTAAATCTTAGACGTCCTATATACTCTCCTACAGCAGCATATGGACATTTCGGTAGACTCGACTTGGATTTACCATGGGAACAAACAGACAAAGCAGACACTTTAAGGAAAGCAGCAGGATTATAGACTGCTGCTTTAATTATAAATTTGAGGTAGAGAATGATTAGTTTTGGGACTGATGGCTGGAGAGCTTTAGTCGCCCAGGATTATACCTTTGATAATGTGGCAAAATGCGCCCAGGGTGTGGCTGAATATATCAACCAAACTGAGGATCTACCCAAGTCCATAGTTGTGGGTCACGATACCAGATTTCTATCTAAAGAGTTTGCGTCCACCGCAAGAGATGTATTAGTTAGTAATGGCATCAAGGTATTTTGGATTGACTCACCTGCTCCTACTCCTGTTATAGCCTACATGGTTACTCATTGCAATGCAGGCGGAGCTATTATTATTACTGCAAGCCATAACCCATATGATTGGAATGGGTTTAAATTCAAATCTCATCTTGGAGGCAGCGCAAGCCAAGATATTATTGACCAAATAGAGTCTTACGCAAATTCTGCTATGCCGTTGGATAAATATGTTTATGGCAGCTCTGATCTGATTGAACATATCTCTGCAAAAGAGGCATATATCAGCCATGTAACTAATATAGTGGATATAAGAGCGATCAAGGATTCCAAACTCAGCATTCTTGTAGATTGTATGTTTGGTGCAGGAATAGACTATTTGACAGATATATTGGGCGATGGTGCTACTAAAGTTACCCAACTACATAATGCCATAAATCCTAATTTCCCTGAGATAGGGCAACCAGAACCAATAGAGCAACACCTAGGGGAACTTATGGGTAAAATAAGGTCTAGCCCTACGATTGATATAGGAGTGGCTTTTGATGGAGATGCGGATAGACTTGGTTTAATCGATGATAAAGGACACTACATCTCTACCTTAGATTCTTTTTCGTTGCTCGCTTACTATTTCTTGGCTTATAAAAAACATTCTGGAGGGATAGTAAAAAGTATTACTCATTCCGACATGATCAATAAATTGTGTGATGAATATAACATGCCAGTTTATGAGACAGCGGTCGGTTTTAAGAACTTAGGACCCAAAATGATTGACGTTAACGCCGTGTTAGCAGGAGAAGAAAGTGGAGGATTTGCCTTTAGGGATAGTATACCTGAACGAGACGGTATATTAAGCGCTCTCTACTTATTAGAATTATTAGCAACTAGCGGTAAGAGCTGTTCAGAGTTATTAACTGAACTCTACAGCGTTGTAGGGGCCCACATTTATTCTAGGGTTGACATAAGTCTTACTGAAAAGCAAAGGCTAGAAATTAAATCATTTGCTACTTCTAACATACCTGTAGCAGAGTGCCCCATGAAAATAGATCAAATAACTGTTATAGATGGAGTTAAATTGATTTGTGATAACGGATGGGTAGCATATCGGCTATCAGGAACAGAGCCACTGCTCCGGATATATAGTGAATCAGATACTCAAAGTTCTGTAGATGCTTTGATAGCATATGTACGAACTTTCTTAGGAGTGTAATATTTGCAAAAGCAATTATTAAAAGGACTGACATTCTCCGCATTTATATTTGCATTAATAACATTTGTTGTTTTTACGTTGCTGGATCAGGATGAAACTGATGGAATTAATTATTTCTTCGAGTCAATTTCAGGACTGATGTCTGGTTCAATAACTAGTTTGTCTATGATAATTCCCATAGGATTCGCATTCGGTGCAGGTATGATAGCAGCGGTAAATCCTTGCGGGTTTGTCATGTTGCCCTCATACGTAGCAGTGTATTTGCTTTCAGAAGATGACTCATCGAACAGTGTGACATCACGGCTGATGAAAGTTTTGAAAATTACTATTTCTATGACGCTAGGATTTGTAATAGTATTTGGTTTAACTGGATCCTTAGTTAGCTTCGGTTTGAGATCAGTAGTTGGTTCGTTGTTACCATGGTTTGGTATGGGCGTTGGAATATTATTGATAGTGATTTCTGGGTTACTGTTGTTTGGGGTCAATCGGTTTAGATATACTTCACTCCCGTTTAGGCTGTCCGCTATGATTACCGTTTTTCAGAATAATACTATACGGGGATACTTCTTTTTTGGAATCAGTTATGCGCTAGTATCGTTAGGCTGTGCACTCCCAATTTTTATGGTTGTAGTCACCAGCACTTTTACAGGCCAGAGCATACTTGGGATTCTTGTATCCTACCTTAATTACAGTTTGGGCATGGGAGCAATAATATTTCTAGTAACTCTTATTACTGCTATGTTGAGAAGAAGTTTGACATTTAGCGGGAAAACTCTAGGGACTATTTTGAATAAAGTCACTATTTTGTTATTGCTTGTAGCAGGTGCCTATTTAGTCTTTTATTGGCTAACTGTAGGTACCTATTAATTTAAGTCCAGAGCTATATGTCTAACGCTTGGTATATTGAGGTGCTCTTCTAGCTCGTTTGAGACCGTATTTCTTGCTCTCTTTAATCCTGGAGTCTCTTGTTACAAGCCCTGCCTGACGCAGAGGTTTCTTTAAGTTTTCGTCGAATGCGATTAAGGCTCTAGTAATGCCGTGCCGTATGGCTTCCGCTTGGGAATTTACTCCGCCACCGTATACTTTGGCTTCCACTCGAAAATTGTTGAGATTATTGCTGATGCTAAGGGCTTTCTTGATAGTGTCTTGCCATGGTTCCCAATTGAAATATTCTTCCATTGGTTTATTGTTAACTATTATAGAATTGGAATCTCCGTTAAAAATTTTTACTCTTGCGACGGATGTTTTCCTTTTCCCTGTACCATAGTAATAATGTTCTTGTTGTTGAACCAATTCTGACCTGCCTCGCCCTTATTTTAATTGATTTGAGAAGTGTGAGGATGTGTTTCCCCAGCGTATATTTTAAGCCTGGTTAGCATTTTTCTTCCAAGCTTGTTGTTTGGTAGCATGCCTTTGACTGCTAATCTTAAAATTCTTTCAGGGTTGGTTTCACTCATCTCTTTATAAGTAAAACTTTTCAAGTTACCTACGTATCCGCTATGTCTATAGTACATTTTGTCTTCGTATTTATTTCCGGTAACGTTTATTTTTTCTGCATTTGTAACCACGACAAATGAGCCGTTGATACTACTAGGAGTAAAAGTTGGGAGGTTTTTTCCTTGCAATTTTACAGCGATGTCTCTAGCTAACCGGCCTAAGATTTGGCCTTCTGCATCAATTAATTCCCAAGTTTCCTCTCTTTTTTCTGAAGGGTTTGGGAAGTATGTACTTAATCTTTTCATTTAATTTATTCACCAATATACGAGAATGGACCGTCATATTTTACACCCAGTAAGAACAGACCACAAGCTGGAAGCATAGAATACGGTGGATTGGTATTGGATTCTGCCTGTAATAGCTTCCCAAGTGTATCTTGGGGTAGTGCATTATTACCTATTTTTGCTAACAATGCATTTATTTTCCTGATCTGGTGCCTCATAAAACCATTAGCCTCGCACGTGATGATTATATTGTCCATGTTCCGTTGCACTTTCCAATCATATATAGTGCGGACAGTGCTACCGCCAGGATAGGTGGGTGTAGCTACATGCTTGAAGTCATGAGTTCCGATAAGGTCTTTGCAAGCAAGATTCATTAGGTTTTCATCCAGAGGCTGGCTAATTCTTCCGTAGTAATTTCTATATATCGCGAGTTTGCTGTCAGAGTTCAAGATCTGATACCTGTAAGTTCTCGAAAAGGCTGATTTTCGGGAGTGAAAATTTTGATTCACAACGTAAGCCTTTTTGATTGAGATATCATTAGGTAGATAGTAATTCAAAGCGTTTTCAACTACTTCAGTAGGGTAGTGCTGCATCGTATGGAAATTGACTACCTGGCCATATGCGTGAGCTCCAGCGTCGGTTCTACTGGCGGATGTGGTACGTATTTGTTCTTGGGTCAGACTATTAAGAGCTTTTTCTATAGTATCTTGCACGGTCTCAGTTTGAGGCTGACTTTGGAATCCACTGTAATTCGTGCCATCATATTCCACTATGAGCGCGAAATAGTTCATATTTAGCAGTTAAGACCGGATTTACACCAATTCAATGATTGCCATTTCTGCCCCATCGCCTTGGCGTGTTCCCAGTTTTGTAATCCTCGTGTACCCTCCATTACGGTCGGTGTAGCGTTCTGCGAGGTTATTAAATATTTTGTCTACTACTACTTTGTTGGGCAATCTCTTTATGGCCATTCTTCTATTGTGAAGTCCACCTTTTTTCCCGTAAGTAATAAGTTTTTCTGCAACGATCCTAGTTTCTTTAGCTTTATGAAGGGTCGTCTTCATACGCTCATTGGTAAGCAAGGATACTGCTTGGCTTCTTAATAGAGCTTTTCGCTGATCTTTTTTACGGCTTAATCTTCGTCCTGCAATTCTATGACTGGCCATTATTCTTCTACCTCTTCGGCAACAAGTGCCTCTTCTTGGTTATCTGATTCTTCACTACTGTTAGAACCTACTCCAAGCTCAGTCAATTTGTCTTGAAGTTCATGAAGTGATTTCTCACCAAAGTTTCTAATTTTAAGTAAGTCACTGTCTGACATTTCTAGGACTTCGCCGACTTTGGATATGTTAGCTCTCTTAAGACAATTAAGAGTTCTAGGAGATAAATCTAGCCTTTCTATCAGAGTTTGGAATATCTCAGGCGCAACTGATGTTGCCGGGTTTGCTAGAGCCTCATCCCCTTCTCTGTTAATAGTTTTAAACATGAAGAAATGGTTAACGAGTTCTTCAGATGCCTCTTTCAGAGCATCCATGGGAGTGATTGATCCATCAGTTGAAATTTCCAAGATTAATCTTTCATAGTCGGTGATTTGACCTACACGGGTCCTTTCCACTGAGTAGTTAACTTTAACGATTGGGTTAAAAATAGCATCCACTGGTAGTACACCTACAGCCATGCCTGATCCTTCTTCGTTTTGTTGAGCTTGGATATAACCTGTCCCACTTTCAACATTGAATTCGACAGATATTCTAGTATCTGGAGTATTCAATGTTGCTAAATGCAGTTCGGGATTGACAATTTGAAAATCAGACGAGGTTGATATGTCTCCTGCACAGACTGAACCTTCTCCTTGTATCTCAAGGCGCATTTTACCTGTTCTTCCAGTTTCAGACTTGATACGTATTCGTTTTATATTGAGAAGTAACTGCATAACTTCTTCTTTAACGCCAGGAATGGAATCGTATTCATGCACAATGTCTTCGATTTTCACCCATGTGATTGCACAGCCAGGAATTGCACTTAGCAGAACTCTGCGAAGTGGGTTTCCTATAGTGATACCATAACCTTTGGTAAGGGGCTCCAATGCAAACTTGCCATAGCTGACTTCGTCAGTATCTAACACTTTCACAAGTGGATTTAGTGTAGGCATTTCTCCTTCTGGTGGTGTGGGAGGGAGAATGTAAGTTTCAAAACTTGTCATTTATGTTTTACCTCTTAGAATAGAATTCTACTATCTGGACGGTGTCAATTACTATTTCTCCATCTTC
>MDSW01076959.1_pt1 | contig 29120 bp, 29 predicted proteins | sample 811171 | NCBI WGS metagenome assembly MDSW01 (sample SAMN05326641, study PRJNA326480) | marine metagenome | isolation source: seawater | place: Atlantic Ocean: North West | collected 2012 | reverse complement strand
GTGGAATTGGTAGACACAAGGGACTTAAAATCCCTCGAAGGCAACTTCGTGCCGGTTCAAGTCCGGCTCTGGGCACCATTTAAAAAAATATAAATTAGTTAATGAACATGGAAAGTAAAACCTATACAAATCAACTTGATATAGAAACATTGGTGAAGCTTCTTTGGGCGAATAAAAAGATAATAATATCCATCACACTTGTTTTTGCGATGATGTCAATTATCATTGCTCTTAGTATTCAAAATAAATATACCTCATCTTCCCTGGTAAAAATAGTAAACTCAGATGAACAATCATCTAACGCATCATCTTTACTATCTAGCTATGGAGGACTTGCATCTCTTTCTGGCATAGATATAAGTACGCTTTCTGATGAAAAAGCATCTTATGTGATTGCCTTAATTAAGTCCAAAAAATTTTTAAGTGAACTCCTTAAGAAAGATGATTCATTAACTCAAAACATTTTTGCAATGAAGAAGTTCTATCCCGAATCAGGAAAAGTAGACTTTTATAACAGTATTTATAATCAAGGTGAGGATAAATGGGTGAGGAAAAAATCTGTTGGAAGAAGTATAAAGCCATCATATATTGAATTGCATGAATATTATCTTTCTTCTTTAGACATATACAAAGATAAGGACTCAGGATTTATAAAAATAAGCTTCACAAGTAAATCACCAATATTTGCGTTCAATATGCTTGAAATGATTCTTGCTGAAACCAATCTTTATATCAAAGAAGATGAGTTAAAAAGAGTCGAAGATGCCCTAAAGTATCTTTCGAGTAAATTAGAAACCGTAACAACTGAGGAGACGATCAGCACTATAAACCAACTAATTGAAGTGAACCTAAAAAAAGAAGCTTTAGCAAATATTAACGAAGAATACTTTATAAAGAAAATTGATTATCCGTTTATTGCTGAATCAAAATCGTCACCAAATAGAGCAGTAATATGTATACTATTAACTTTTTTAGGATTTCTTTTATCTTTTGGATATGTGCTAGTTAGAAATTACCTCAAAAATGAAGACCAGAGATCATAAGATCCATCTTAAATTTATTACAAAGCTCACAAAACTAAAACATTTTTTTATAATAGCCACATTATCTTTCTCTCTAATTCTAATAATGTTTATTTGGAATCAAAGAGAAGAAATTCAGAATAATTTTCTTGAGTTACCGCCAATAACCTCTCCTAAGTCTAAATGGTATGAGCGTGAGACCATATTATTTGAATGGCCTCCATTAAATTCAAATAAAAAGAATTATTCTTTAGTTAATCAAGGTATTGCTGATTTAAGAGGTATTGATATAAGCTCTTTAAAGCTAATCTCAAAAGAAAGAGTGCTCTTTAAGACTGAAGATTGGGAAAATGTATCAAATTCAGCTGATCTTCCTGGATACCCATCTTTAGTTCATAATATCTATGGAAAAGATCCAGATAATAGATATTATTTATTTTATGCTGTTCATGAACCACCATCAGGAATTGGTCTTGCAATTGCTGATAACTTAAAGGGAAGTTTCTTAAAATTATCTCAATTCAGGCATGGTCCTCAAGATAGCAGAGTTTTAAAGGCTCCCTCAAGACCAAGAGGAACGTCACATTTCTCTTCTCCTGTAGTTTTATGGAATCCATATGAGAAGCTTTGGTTTATGTATTTTCATTTTTATAATAATGAAACTGAGCAGGGATTTGGGCATCAAAAAACAGCACTAGCCTATACCGAAAGTTTAACCCATGGTGAATGGAAAATTTATACAGATGATAAACAAAAATATATTACTCCAATGCCTGTAAAAGATGAGTGGATGAATTCTCAGTCTTCTTATCACGCCGTCTCTAGACTGGAAGATCAAAAATGGATAGCTCTCCTTAGAGGAACAAATCTTGAAAATATCAATACTGCATTAGGACTTGCAGCTTCAAATGATGGAATTAAATGGGCAATAATGCCTCCAACGCCATTTCTAAAAAAAGAAATAAAAAAAGCTGTAAGTAAACCTGTTGCAATTGCGCTTGATGATGATGGACTAAATATTATTTGGTCTATTTATGATAAACAAGAATGGACTACAAAAGCATATATTTCACCAATTGAAGGTTTTTCTGAAAAAAATTCTGAGATTTTTTTACCAGAATGGGCGCCATCTGATGGAGCTTCTTCAATATGGAGGGAGGGTAGTCAACTAATAATTTTTTCAGGCAACTCACGATACATATTTGAGTAACATCAATATATAATTATTTCTTTTAATAATAGTAGCCTTTTATGAATTTAGAAATTGATTTACAGAAAAAAGATAATAGGGTTGCTGATTTCATAGTAATTGGTGCTCAAAAATCTGGAACTACATCTTTATTCAGGTATTTGGAGCAGCACCCCGATATCTATATGTTTCCAGGAAAAGAGACTTACTATTTTTCAAATGAAAGAATTTCCTTAGAGGAGTATTCAAGTTTTTTCTCAGGAAATGGCAATGAAAAACTTCTTGGAGAAGCCTCACCTCAGTATATGTACCCAAACTTTGATGCTACTAAAATGCATGATTTATTGCCAAATATAAAGCTTATCGCAATTCTTAGAAATCCAACTGAAAGATTTGTTAGTCATTTTAAGATGAACTTGAGAAGAGCAAAAGAATCCAGATCTATTTCAAGTTGCATTAGAGAAGAGATTTCAAGATATACGAGCTTATCTCATGATGATTATATTTCTGACTCTGAGATGGATTATATTGGTAACGGAGTTTATGGAAAAATTATAAAGAAATATATCTCATTATATGGAGACAGTAAGATTAAGATTTTTCATTTTGATGACTTTAAGCGAGATACTTATTTTGTATTACATGAGATTTCATCCTTCTTAAATCTGAAACCTTTCAAAAAAATTATATTGGAAAAACATAATGTCTCAAAACAGAGAAAAAATATCACTCTATATAATCTTGTTACAAAGCTTAGCACTTTGTCACCATTCCTTAATTCAATTATTAAAAAAATATTTGGAAAGAATTTTATTTCAAAAATTATGTTTAATTGGGAAACTAAATGGTCAATGTCTAAAAATACTGATTTTGATATCAATATAAATGAGGATGAATTAAAGAAACTATCTGATTTCTATGAAGAAGATTGGAAGTATTGCAAAAGTCTTATGAAAAGATCTCAAAGAAATGGGTAACATACTTGTTGCAATAATCATAATGATGATTTTTTTTGTCCATTTAATGATTTCAAAAGGAAATAAAGTATCAACTATTTTGCTTTTTTTAATGACTATTTTTACAGTAATTCCCTCAGTTGTAGGATATAGTTTTTATTTTAGTTATGTCGCTTCTTTAATTTTAATTTTTTCTATTTTTTCTTTTTCTTTAGGGTCTATGATTGCCGACACTCTTTTTGTTAAGCAAACAAGGAAAAATCTAAATCTATCGTTGCCATATATTATTCATAATAAATTAAATTTTTTAATATACTTTGGTATTTTAACAATTTTTATTTCCACACTTTTGTCTGTTAGTCAATCTGGCTATTCTTTATCAGAGATAAGATCTTTTGGGGATATAGCATCTATAGCAGTGATAAATGCATCTAATAGATATAACAACATTGCAGAACCCTCTATTCTTCAAAGCACTCTTCTAGCTTTTACATATTTATCAGCTTTAATTTGCGGCGGTCAAGTTGCATCTGTAAAGAAATTTAATAAGAGTAACTTATGGATATATTATAGAGCCTTCTTAATCATCATCTTCATATCGCTATTTGGTATTTTTCAGAATACAAAGGCATCATCTATTTATGGATTTATATTTTTCTTCTCAGGATATATTTCAATTAGTAGCCTGCTTAATCAAATAGATCTAAAAAAATATGTATTATTTTTTTTTCGAAAAAGGAGCCTCTTAATATTTATATTTTTCATTTCTTTAATGTTATGGATGCAAAGCAGCAGGTATGGAGGCGAGACCTCAACCGCATTTATTTTAACTTTCTTTACTGAGTATGCATTTGGTCATGTTTCAGGTTTTTATTTTTGGTTTGATAATTTTTATAATTCCTCAATTGAAAAGCTAACTTTCGGAACTGACTCATTTGCTGGCATTACCAATATATTTGCTGATGATATCCAGGGAAGTTCCCCTGAAAATATTCCCAAAGTAATTCATCAGAACTACATTACAAATGTAGATATGTTTATATCTGAATTAATTAAAGATTTTGGAATCTACTTTACAATTATTATTTTTTTTATATCAGGTTTTTTTGTTTCAATGTGCGATAGTCTTTCAAAAAATAACCCAATAGCTGTGTTTCCAATAGCATTTATCAGTTCAGGAGTTTCTTGGGGCTGGGTTAGTAGTTTTTATGAATATTCAATTGTTTGGTTATGCTATCTTTTATTTGCATTTATTTGCATTTCCAGCTTATTCTTTAAAAGAATTTCAAATAGCTAATGCTTAATACTGTATACCTCAATGCTCTTGCTGCAAAATTTTCCTCCCTGGCTATATCTTTCTTTTTTACCGTATTAATTACAAGGCTTTTACCTATTTATGATGCAGATAAATGGTTTTCTTTGATGTCAATATTTTCAATTCTTGCAGTTTTTATAATATGGGGACAAGATCAGCAATGCATGAGGTTTGCATCAAAAAACAAAACAAGCAAACCTACAATCCAAAATTTCTTGATATTCTCTACAAAAAGAATTGTAAAAAGGTTCATATTCATTTCAGTTGCATTATTAATTTCATATAGTTTTGGAATAAATATTTTTGGTGATATGCATAATTCGCTTAATTCATATTTATATGTTCTCCTTTTTTCTTTTTTATTGAGTATATCTTTAATATTCTGTGAAGCACTGAGAGGTTTAGGCCTCTTCCAATCAGTAAATATTTATTCACAAATACTTCAATATGGCTTTTCCTCAATTTTAATATTGGTTATTTTGACTATTCAGCCCTTGAGCTACTTATCGATAATATTTTCATGGTTTATTGCTTCAATAGTATGTCTGATCTTAATAATTATTCTTCTCCTTAAGAGAGTTAGTTCAATTCAAGATTCTACAAAAGAAGTAAATTTTGATTTCAGGGAAGAAGGAACAAATAATTTATTTTTTCATAATATTTTTGTTACTCTTACTCCTCATATTTTTATACTTATATTATCAGTGTATGGCAAAGTTGGAGATGTTTCTAATTTCTATATTTTTTTTAAGCTAGGTAGCCTAATTACTTTTGGTCTTCAGGCTATAAACACTTTTGTTGGACCAAAAATGAGTACCGCCCTGACGAATATGAATTTTCAAAAAGCCTTAAGTTATCTGGTATATAGCTCAATATTTGGATTTTTAATAGGACTACCTATTTTTTTAGTTAATATTTTTGGCAACAGTATATATTCTTTGATATTTGGCATTGATCTCTCTTATGCAATCATTGCATATTATGCAATAAACATAGCCAACATGATGAGCGCGATGGCTGGTTCTGTAATGCTCTTCCTTATTGTGTCTGGCAATGAAAAATATCTTACAATTTGCCACATAATATCAATTCTTTTGTCAATAAGTTTAGCCATTTTCATAAAACTTGAGATTCTTTTTATAATTTCAATTACTTACTCTTTGTATATAATATTTATAAATTTAACTTCAGCATTAATTGCATATAAAGCATTAATGAGTAAGATAAGATAAAATTTTCTCTCATGTTATTAATTAACGTTATGTGCAGAATATGCACATATATCTGGTACAAGTAAGATTATGAACAAAAAATTATACTTCTCAATGGATGTAGACAATGTAAAAGGCTCTGAGGTAGCTATTGATAAACTTATAAGGTTCAGCATGGATGAAAAACTTCCAACAAGTTTTTTTATAACTGGTCAGTTTGCAAAACTATATCCAAAAGAGACCTTGGCAATTTATGAAGCAGGTTATGATATAGGTATTCATGGATGGGATCATGGCATTGATGGTACCGAAGACTTTAGGACTAACTCATATGAAGAACAAAAGTCGAGAATAGTTAATGCAATTGAGGCAATCTCAGATGTTACTGGCAACAAACCATTAATGAATAGATGTCCTGATTTATGGGTTAGTGAAACAACTATAAGAGTATTGATAGAACAGGGCATTAAGCTTGATTCATCTGTCCCATCTAAGAGACTCCTTGGAAGAGTGAGAACATTAAAATATTTATTTTCTCCAAGCACTCCATATTATCCAGCACTTGATAATTTAGCCAAGATATCAAAGCAAAGAGATATTCTAGAAATACCCCCATCAGCTTTAGTATTTCCTATCAACTTAAGTGCTTTACGTTTTTTTGGATTAAATGTAATGAAAACAGTAGTAAATGTATATTCAAAACTTTATGACGATATAGTTTTTTATGGCCATCCAGCTGAGTATTTAGAACCGCATGAAATAGACTTTGAAACTGACAAGCCTGTTAAAAGACATGTTGAAAATATTGGACCACATGTGTTTGATATTACTAAAAAGTTTATAGATTACATAAAAACTCTTGGCTATAACCCATCTAGGTTAAGCGATCTTATAAATAAATGAGAACGCTATTGATAACAACTAATGACGACGACTTTGCTAAAACATTTTTTGAAAGTTTTTTATCAATAAGACAGAAAAAGTTTACAAAAATCATAATACTTCCATCAATAGAAAGAAATTCCTTTCCAACCTACTTGCGACCATTGGTTGCCATTAAATTAATGGGCATTATTGGCACAATTAAATACATAAAGTATAAAGTGTTAAATACTTATAAAGATAGTTTTCATTTTGGATCTATCACTAATGAGTTGAAGATTGTGGAAAATTATTCCCAAAAAGATCTTATTTCTGAAGTTTCATCTCTTAATCCCGATATCTTAATTTCTGTAGGTGCACCAATTATTTTTTCAAAGGAGTTATTATCTCTGCCAACTATTGGAGCAATAAATTTACATAATGGTAATATAAAAAAGTATAGAGGCCATTTCTCTACTTTTTGGGAAGCTTTTAACAAAGAATCTAATTTTAGTATTTCTCTTCATGAAATGAATGAGAAGGTTGATAGTGGAATGATGTTAGATCATGTTTCACGAAATAAAAATAACTTTAAAGATTTTTTTGATGTAATGCTTTGGAAAAAGCAAGCAGGCGGGAAACTTTTGGCAAACACTCTAAATAAATTTGAGATAAACAAAACTTTTTATGCAATAAGTGCTGATAAATCAAATTCAAATGAATCAAAATCTAGCTATTATGGCTTTCCATCTTTCAAAGATATAATGAAATTTAGCTTTTGGAAATAGAACTTATATTAAATTGATCGATTATGACAAATCAAAAATTAAAGATTTACGGCGACAATAATAAAAAAATTAGCATTATGTCGAGTACTGCTCAATTTGCATTAAATGTTTTTGAGGGAATAAGGATTTACAAAACTAAAAATGGTTTAAACATTTTTAGGGCCAAAGATCACTTAAAAAGATTATTAGAATCTGCTGAAGGGCTTTTCCTAAATCATGATTATTCTCTAGAAATGCTTGAAAATATACTTTATAGCTTTGTTGAAGATCTTAATTTAGAAGGCGATACCGCTTTAAGAGTAATACTTGCTGTTACTGATGAGGGAAGTTGGTCTTCATCCAATAATGCTAATCTTTTTATTGTTCCTTCTTCTAGACCACACATGCCTTCTATTCAAATTGGAGCTAAAAGACTTTGTGTAGTTAAGTGGCAAAGAATAAGCAGTCTATCTATGCCACCCCACATTAAATGTGGAGCAAATTATATAAATTCAAGGCTTGGCTTCTTCGAGGCAAGAAATAAGGGTTTTGATTATCCAATATTTATTAACTCAAGAGGTTTTGTTTCTGAAAGTTCAGGAGCGTGTATCGTACTCATTAAAGATAAGAGGTTAATGACTCCACCTGTTGATGCAGATATTCTTAATAGCATCACTAGAGATTGCATAAAAAATATGGCCAGCATTTTAGATCTTGAATGGATTGAAAAAGATTTAAAAAAAGGTGAGTTACTCGATGCTGATGAGGCTTTTCTATGCGGAACCGCAGCAGAAATTACACCTATTGGATCAATAGATGATAAGCTTTTTGGTAATGGCGACGTTGGACTAAGAACTCAAAAGATATCAGACCTTTATGAAAAGATTGTTAGGAATCAAACTACAGTATTTGCCGAGTGGAATCACGAAATATGAGAAACCAACTAGTCCTAGACAGATGTATTGAAAAGGGTTGTGTATATTCACTCAGCCCAAAGACTTTTGAAAAAAATCTAAGAGAATTAAATCATTCATTCAGCCAAATCTATAAGAATACATTAGTTGCATATTCATATAAGACTAATTACGCCACTTCTTTACTTGATATTGTCGAAAAACTTTCAATGGGCCATGAAATAGTATCAGAAATGGAATTAAATATTTCAAAGAAAATAAAAGCTTCTCAGAATATGATTTATTTTAATGGACCTATCAAAACACATGCATCTATAAAATCAGTAATCCTTAATAAAGGATTTATCAATATTGATTCAATGGAGGATGTGAAGTTAATAGAGCAAATATGTTCTGAAAATAATTTAATAGCTAACGTAGGTATAAGATTGAACTTTTCTTTAGATGATATGCCATCACGATTTGGTATTGATACTAATTCAGATACTCTAAGTATCATAATAAGCAAATTAATTAGTAATGAAAAAATAAATTTTTGTGGATTACATTGTCATTATGCCGGAAGATCTTTATCTGATTGGAAAACTATAACTAACAAGATGATTAAATTTATTCAATCACTTGATAAGCAAATTATTTCTGGCTTAGAGTATGTAAGCCTTGGTGGAGGTTTTTATGGACCAATGCCTAACAGTCTTTTCACTCAACTATCGTCTGGTAAAATGCCCTCTTACAAAGACTACGCATCACTTATTGCGACTCAATTTAAAGAATTAACAAAAAAGTATGAAAACTTTAATCCAAAACTAATAATTGAGCCTGGTACTGCAGTTGTTGCAAATAGCATGAAATTCTATGCCGCTGTGAGGTCAGTAAAGAAAGTTAATAACAAATATATTTATACTGTAGATGGAAGTCTATTTAACCTATTTGGCTCTATTAATAAACCTGTAGACTTGCCACTATCTGCAATAAGAAATAATACAGAATTAAAAAAGAATAAAGATCTAAATAGTATTATTTCAGGATATACATGCATTGAGAACGATATAATAAGCTCAAATAATAAATACGAACTTCAAGTAAATGATATTATTGAAGTAGACTGTGTTGGATCATATTCGATAGTGATGAAGCCTCCATTTATCCGTCAAATGCCAGAAATAGTATCTGAAGACAATCATGAAGATCTGACATTTATTAAAATGGAAGAGACCGTTGAAGACGTGTTATCTTCATTCGCTAAATAATTAATGACTTCGTTAGTAGAAGACTATGTTTCGGTTATAATACCTGCCTACAACTCAGAAAGGTTTATAAAAAGAGCTATAGATTCTGTTTTAAATCAAACTTATCAAAACTTTGAACTAATTTTAGTAGATGATTTTTCATCTGATGAAACTCTCAACCATATTCTTGAGTATTCTGAGAACGATAAAGTTGTTATAAAAAGTTTAAATAAAAATAGCGGAGTTGCTTCTGCAAGAAACTTTGGTCTTCAGCTTTCAAGGGGACAATATATAGCTTTTCTAGATAGCGATGATTGGTGGGAAGAACAGCATATTGAATTACTTCTCTCTGATCTTAAAGCAAATTCCGGTGCATCTCTCTCATACTCGACCTTTAAGATTTTTGATGAATCTGAGAACAAAATTAATACATCAAAATTTTTCTTTAAAAATCATAAATATAGGCATCAGCTTTTTTCTACTTTCATTTTTACCTCATCAGTACTAATAGATAGAAAGATTACAGGAAATTTTTCATTTCCCTTGCTTGATAGAGGCCAGGATTACGCCTTATGGCTAAGATTATTGAAATTGGGTAATGCCACAGGTTCTAATAATCTAACTCTAAACTATACAAGCCGACCCATGTCACTATCTTCAAATAAACTCAATAATATAAAGGAGGTATGGACTATACAAAAAGAAATAGAAAATATATCTCGTCTTCCAAGATTATTAAATATTTCAATATATATAATAATTTCATTAATAAAATCATTACATCTTATACGAAGATTGAACCTATTTAGATGAATCTTTTTTGATTGTTATTCTGTATTATATAGAAGTACTTTTCATTTTTTTCATCTACAAAAAATCAATATGGAAACAAAGCTAGCTTTTATAATTTTAGTATACAGAAACCCCGAAGACCTTAAGGTCTCAGTTAGATCAATAAAAGAAAAAGTTAAGCATAACTATTCTATTTATGTAGTTGAAAGTTATTCTGATGATGAATGTTCAGAACAAACAATTAAAATATGCAATGATCTAAAAATATCATATATTAGTGTCCCAAATAAGGGGTATGGATATGGTAATAATGAGGGAATAAAATATGCTCTTGAGACTGATCAAATTTCACATTTTGTTATTATGAATCCTGATACTAGGATAGATAAATTTGAAGCAGACAGAAAGGTTTTAGATAAAAATCATTTACTTGCACCTCTTATTAAATCTCATCGAACTAATTATTACCAAAATCCTATTCAGACATTTAATTTACCAATTATTGAAAGAATTTATTATGAGGGATTTAAGAGAGATTCTTATTTATTAAGACTACTCCCAAGAATTATATACAAAATTTTAAATATAATTTCAGTTGCAATATTTAGATACTTTTCTAAAGATAGCGAAATACCAATATTTGTAAGTCATGGTTCTTTTTTTATCATTTCAAAAAAGGCAGTTGAGTTACTTGGGGAGATTTTCGATGATAATATGTTTTTAAATTTTGAAGAGGTACTTCTTGCTCACAGACTAAGAAGTGTTGGTATCCACGCCGCTTTAACAAAATCAATTGAAATTACTCATTTTGAAGATTCATCAATGGATAAATCTGATCTTAATAATTCTAAGATTGACTCAATAGCAAGAGATTCATTTCTTTATTACTATGAAAAATTAAACAAATGAAGTACTTGTACATAACTAATGATATTGATACTGCAATAATATGTGATCAATTATCAGTTGATGAGATTTTTATTGATCTAGAGTTGCGAGGGAAAAGCGCTCGCCAGTCTGGATTAAACACTTTTATATCGACTCATCAGATTGATGATATTAGCAAGATTAAAAAAGTCTTAAAAACATCTGAAATCTTAGTCCGCATTGATGCAATGGGTTCTTGGAGCCATGATCAAATAAACAAAGTGATTTCAATGGATCCTGACACATTAATGCTCCCTTATTTTAAAAGTAAATCAGAGGTAGAAGATTTCATTGACATTGTTGATGGCAGGGTTAAGACTTGTCTTTTAGTTGAGACATACAGTGCAATAGATATACTAGATAGCATTTTAGAAATTGATGGCGTTAACAGAATTCATATAGGTCTGAATGATCTCTCTATCGAAAAAAAATCCAAAACTATGTTTGAACCATATTCTAATGATATTTTAGATAATATAGCTAAGCTTGCGATTTCTATGGATGTTGATTTTGGAATTGGCGGAATTGGATATATTGGCTCTGGATTAGTTCCTTCACCTGAATCAATAATTGCAGAGCAAATTAGGCTCGGTTCAAGCGCCGTAATCCTCTCAAGGAGTTTCGCAAATTATACAAAATATAAAAGTCCTAAAGAATTTAAAAAAGATTTTTCTATTAGATTAAATGATTTAAGGAACCTTGAAAGAAGCTTAAAAAAATCTCCAAATAGTTTTTTTAAAGTAAACAAAGATAAACTCATATCAGAAATCAAAAGAATTACTTAAAATAAATAATAATATGTTAATAAGGGGCTTAGATATTTTATTTTCAGCGGTCGCCATAATTATCCTTTCACCTCTTCTAATATTTATTTGTTTTTTGCTATTGCTAACAGGCGAGGGAAAAGTTTTTTATCTACAAAGTAGAATCGGATTGAAAAGAGAGGAATTTAATTTAATTAAATTTGCAACAATGCTTGAGGATAGCCCTAATATTGGCTCAGGCGAACTTACAGAAAAAGATGATCCCAGAGTTCTTCCAGTTGGCAGATTCTTAAGGGCTTCAAAAATAAATGAGCTACCGCAACTTTTAAATATATTAAAAGGCCAGATGAGTTTTGTTGGCCCAAGGCCGCAGACTAAAAAATATTTTTCCCTTTACGCTGATGATGTCAAAGCAGCTTTGTACAATATAAAGCCTGGCCTAACTGGAATTGCTTCACTTGTTTTTAGGAATGAAGAAGAATTGTTTGGGATTGTTCAAAATCCGATTACTTTTGATGAGCAAATACTAGTACCTTATAAAGGTAAACTTGAGGTTTGGTTTTCAAAAAATAAATCAATTTTTTTATATTTGAAGATTATCTTGCTTACAATTCTTGCTGTCATCTCTCCAAATAAAGATATCGCAAATCTATTCTTTAAGAATTTACCCAAACGGCCGTCGGAAATAGATATAATGTTTCGCAAACATAAATGAAAATGAATATTTTATCGATTATAGATAGGTCAAAAGAATTATTTTCTGAAGATATATTTGATACAGCTAAAAAAATAGAAGATATTACAAGGAATAGTAGATTCCTTGTGATTGGCGGTGCGGGGTCAATTGGAAAAGCTGTAACTATTGAGATTTTTAAAAGAAATCCTAAAGCTGTTCATGTAGTTGATATTAGTGAAAATAATTTAGTAGAACTTGTAAGAGATATAAGAAGCAGCTTCGGTTACATCGAAGGTGATTTTAAAACTTTTGCTATTGACTGTGGATCAGAAGAGTTTGAAGCACTCATTGATAGACAAGAATCGTATGACTACATATTTAATTTGTCAGCTCTGAAACATGTCAGAAGCGAAAAAGATCCATACACAATGATGCGGATGATAAAGGTGAACATTTTTAATACAGTTACATCATTAAGGCTTACTAAAAACAAAGGAGCTAAGAAGTATTTTTGTGTTTCAACTGATAAAGCGGCTAATCCTGTAAATATAATGGGAGCAAGTAAAAAAATTATGGAAATGTTTTTAATTAGAGAAAGCAAAGACTTAGATATTTCAATGGCTAGATTTGCAAATGTTGCATTTTCAGATGGGTCTTTACTTCATGGTTTTAACCAAAGATTTAATTCGCATCAACCAATATCAGCCCCACAAGATGTAAAAAGATATTTTATAACCCAACAAGAATCTGGAGAATTATGTCTTTTATCAGGATTATTAGGAGAAAATAGGGATATTTTTTTTCCCAAATTAAGTGAAGACATTCATCTTATTAAGTTCTCTGACATTGCTAAAAGATATATAAAAAACCTTGGATATGAAGTTTATGAATGCTCCTCCGAGGAAGAAGCTAGAAGAAATGCAAATGATTTAATATCTAAAAAGAAGTGGCCCTGTTATTTCTTTAAATCAGATACTTCTGGTGAGAAGCTGTTTGAAGAATTCTACACAGATAATGAGAGGTTAGACATGAAGGCATATAAGAATATAGGCATTGTTAAGAATGAAGATAAATATTGCAACGAAACAATTGAAAGTTTCAAAAATCAAATATTAGATTTGAGCCTATCAAAGAACTGGTCTTCGGATGATATTATTAAAGTCTTTTATGAAGCTCTTCCAGATTTTGCCAATGACCATATAAGAGTAAACAAAAATCTAGATGAGAAAATGTAAATGCAAAGAATCTTTGATATTTTCTTCTCCAGCCTTGCGATACTCTTTTTAATTCCATTATTTACACCTATTATTATTCTGCTTAGATTTTCTGGCGAGGGAGAGATATTTTTTCTTCAAGATAGGGTAGGGTTAAATAATAAAACATTTAAACTCTATAAATTTGCTACTATGCTGAAGGATAGCCCCAATATTGGAACGGGAACTGTAACATTAAAGAATGATGACAGAGTTCTACCTTTTGGAAAAATATTAAGAAAAACTAAGATTAATGAATTACCCCAAATTGCTAATGTTTTTCTTGGAGATATGAGCTTCATAGGACCCAGGCCACAAACTAGAAGGTGTTTTGAAGCGTATCCGTATAAATCGCAAAAAGAGATCATAAAAGTGAAACCAGGACTTTCTGGTATAGGATCAATAATATTTAGAGATGAAGAAGATATTATGTCAAAACAAGATAAGCCAATAGATTTCTATGATTCCACTCTAATGCCTTATAAAGGTCTTTTGGAGGAATGGTATATAAAAAATAATACAATTGGGGTATATTTTTTCTTAATTTATGCAACTATCATGAAAATCATTTTTAGGTCAGATTCTATTTCATTGCTTTATCGCAATATTGAATTACCTCCTGTTCCTGATGAGTTGAAATCATGGATAAAATGAAGACAATAATTGTAACTGGAGGAGCTGGTTTCATAGGAAGTAATTTAATTAAGATATTAATTAATAATACAAAACACCATGTGGTTAATATAGATAAACTTACTTATGCTGGTAACTTAGAATCTCTTAAGGAGGCATCAAACAACAATAGATATAGTTTCATCAATGAAGATATCTGCAATAAAAAGCGTCTTTTTGAGATCTTTGAAAACTATAAACCTAGTTTTGTAATGCATCTTGCGGCTGAAAGTCATGTTGATAGATCTATTGGTGGCCCCGGTGACTTTATTGATACAAACATAGTAGGAACCTTCAATCTGCTAGAAGCAGCAAGGAATTACTTTAATACTTTTATAAAGCCTAAAAATAAACAATTTTGCTTTCATCATATTTCTACTGATGAAGTTTATGGAGACTTAGTTGAGAAAAAAGATTTATTCACAGAGAAAACACCTTATTCTCCATCTTCACCATATTCTGCTACCAAAGCTGCTGCAGATCACTTAGTTCGTGCTTGGGGGAGAACATATAGTCTACCAATAGTAATTACCAACTGTTCCAATAATTATGGCCCATACCATTTTCCTGAAAAACTTATACCTCATATTATTCTTAATGCTCTTCATGGTAAGCCTATACCTATTTATGGTGATGGATCACAAATTCGTGATTGGCTTTATGTAGAAGATCATGCAAAGGCACTTCTTAAGGTTGTCACGAGTGGTAAAGTTGGCGAGACTTACAATATTGGCGGCAAAAATGAGAAAACAAATCTTGAGGTGGCAGAAAGTATTTGTGATCTTCTTGAAGAGCTTGCTCCAGAAAAACCTCCAGGTGTTGAAGCTTATAGCAATCTAATAACTTTTGTTGCGGATCGACCAGGGCATGATAAGCGCTATGCAATTGATACTACAAAAATTGAAAAAGATCTCGGTTGGCTTCCAGAAGAAACTTTTGAAACAGGTCTTCGTAAGACTGTTAAGTGGTATTTAGAAAATCGTGAATGGTGGGAAAACGTTCTTTCCGGTGACTACCGCTTAGAGAGGTTAGGTTAAGGATAGTGGAAAAAAACTATAAAGGAATTGTATTAGCAGGTGGTTCTGGAACAAGGTTGCATCCAATTACTAATGGCATCTCAAAACAGTTATTACCTATATACGATAAGCCAATGATTTACTATCCAATTTCCGTACTTATGTTATCAGGTATTAAAGAAATTGCAGTTATATCAACTCCTCAAGATGTCTCTTCATATCAGCGCCTATTAGGCAATGGCTCCGATTTTGGGATCAAAATAGAATATTTAGTTCAGCCTAAACCTGATGGGATAGGACAAGCTTTTTTGATTGGCGAAGATTTCATATCTAACAGTAATGTTGCTCTGGTTCTTGGCGACAACATTTTTTATGGTCAAAATTTTACATCACATTTAAACTCAGCAACACAAAAAGAGAAGGGCGCATCTATTTTTGGATACCATGTAAAAGATCCAGAGCGATTTGGAGTTGTTGATTTTGATAATCATGGAAATGCATTATCAATAAAAGAAAAACCAATAAATCCAAAATCAAATTATGCTGTTACTGGACTTTACTTTTATGATAATGATGTAATTGAGATTGCAAAATCTATAAAGCCTTCTAATCGTGGAGAGCTTGAAATTACTGATATTAATAATATTTATCTAGAAAGAGGAGATCTATCAGTTGAGATATTGAGTCGAGGTTTCGCATGGCTAGATACAGGAACCTATGATTCTCTGATTGAGGCAGGTCAATATGTTCAAGCTGTTCAACATAGTCAGGACTTAAAAATTGCATGTTTAGAAGAGATTGCATTTAATAAGGGCTGGATTAGTAAAGATGTTTTATTAAAACAGGCTGAGGTATTAAAAAAAACTAGCTATGGAGAATATTTACTAAGAATTGCTAGAACCAAAGAATGAATGTAATCAAAACAAAATTAAAAGATTGTGTAATTATTGAGCCTGAGATATTTGGTGATGAGCGAGGTTTCTTTCTTGAAACATTTCAGCTATCAAGATATGCAGATCTTGCAGATATTAGTTTGCCTTTTGTTCAAGATAATTATTCTCGCTCATCAAAAAGTGTATTACGAGGTCTGCACTTTCAGAAAAAAAAACCTCAAGGTAAGTTGGTTAGGGTTGTTAGAGGAGAGGTATACGATGTAGCTATAGATATTCGTCCCGACTCCCAAACTTTTGGAGAATGGGAAGCTGTAATCCTTTCTGATGAAAATAAAAAACAATTTTGGATTCCACCAGGTTTTGCTCATGGATTCTTAGTATTATCAGACATTGCTGACTTTGAGTATAAATGCACTGACTATTACGATCCATCAGATGAAGGAAGCATCCTTTGGAATGATCCGGATTTGAATATATCTTGGCCGATTGAAAATCCTATTTTATCTAAAAAGGATTTAAATGCATCATCATTAGATTCTCTAAAAAAATGAGGATTCTTGTTCTAGGGTCTAAAGGACAGCTCGGAAAATGTCTGAGTGATAAATTGATAGATCCACTTGATGACGTTTTTTTTGCTTCGCATGAGGAATTAGATATTACTAATTTTGAAGAAACAAAAAATTTCCTTAATGATCTAGTTCCTAATGTTGTAATTAATGCTGCCGGATATACTGCAGTTGATAAAGCTGAAGAAGACCAAGAAATTGCTGATCTTGTTAATCATCAAGCAATTGCCAATATTTCAAATCTTTGCAGTCACCTTGATTGTTGGTTAATCCACATATCTACAGATTATGTATTTGACGGTAATTCAGATTCTTTTTATGGCGAGAGTGATCAAACTAATCCTCAATGCGTTTATGGAGAAACTAAATTAAGAGGCGAACAAGCTGTAATATCTTCTGCCTGTAAATTTATAATTATAAGAACGGCTTGGGTCTATAGCGAGTATGGGAATAATTTTCTAAAAACAATATTACGCCTCAGCTATGAAAGAAATGAGTTAACTATTGTTAAAGATGAATTTGGCTGCCCAACATATGCTCAAGATATAGCTGAAGCCATAGTCAAAATAATTCAAGAGCTAGATTCTAAAGCTCAAGGAGGTCTTTATCATTTTTGCGGTAATCAAAAATATTCATGGAATGAGTTTGCAAACGAAATTTTAGATTATGCTCTAGCTATTGGAATCATAAAAAATGAAGTTAAAATACTACCTATAAATTCTAAGGATTATAATTCCCTTGCAATGCGCCCTAAAAACTCAGCTCTTGATTGCTCTAAAATCATGCAGCATTTTAATATAGAGCCATCCAATTGCGCGAATGGTATAAAAAAAGCTTTAGAAAATTATAAAATGAATAGGTATGAATAATAAAATAGTAGTAGTTGGTCTTGGTTATGTAGGATGTTCTTTAGCTGTCTTACTTGCTGAGAGCAATGAGGTTTTGGCAATAGATATTGATGAAAAAAAAGTAGATTTATTGAATAAAAAGAAGTCACCTATTGTCGATCAAGAAATATCATCCTTTCTTGAAAAAAAGAAAATTAATTTGAGCGCATCAAGCTCTTTAGACGAAAGCATAGATGATGCAAATATTTTAATCATTTCGACGCCTACTGATTTTGATGAACAAAGAAATTCTTTTGATACATCCTCAATAGAAGGAGTTTTAGAAGTTTTAGATAAAAGAAGATTCAGCGGCACTATTGTAATTAAATCAACAGTTCCAATAGGCTTTACAGATTTAATGAGCAACAAATATAAGCAACTAAAAGTTATTTTTTCTCCAGAATTTCTTAGAGAGGGAAAAGCACTATATGACAACCTTTATCCTAGCAGAATAGTTGTTGGAGGAAACAAAGATTTATGTAGTAAATTTTCTTTGATTTTAAAAGGCTCTGCTAGAAAGAAAGATATAAATATTTTTCAAATGACTTCAAGTGAAGCTGAAGCAGTAAAACTTTTTTCGAATGCATATTTAGCTATGAGAGTTTCATATTTTAATGAAGTAGATACATTTTCAATTCTTAAAGAACTTAACTCTAAGAATATTATTGAAGGGATTTCTGCTGATCCTAGAATTGGAAATCATTACAACAATCCATCATTTGGATATGGAGGATATTGTTTGCCCAAAGATACAAAGCAATTAAAAGTAAATTTCGGAGATATACCCCAAAATCTTATTTCTTCAATTATTAAATCAAATGACACAAGGAAAAGTTTTTTATCAGAGTTCATAATTAAAATGGAAGTTGAGACAGTTGGCTTTTATAGACTTGTAATGAAAAAAGGATCAGATAATTTTAGAGAATCTTCTGTAAGGGATTTATTAGCAAATGTAGTTCAAAGCGGGAAAGATATAGTAATTTATGAGCAATTTCTTTCAGATGAGCTGAAAGAATTTCCTGGAATAAGGATCATGAAAGACTTAGAAAGATTTAAGTCGGAATCTGAAGTAATAATTGCAAATAGATTATCTAAAGAACTAGTCGACGTAGAAGAAAAAGTCTTTTCAAGAGATATCTTTAACACAAATTGATTCAGAATTATGTTTGAAATAAAAGACCTTAGTAATGAAATCCCATATTTAATTTTTGAAGAAAAATATAAATTAGCTATTGATGAGGGGCAAAAGAATATAGAGGCAATCTCTATTTCATCATACAACAAGGAATCAGATCTTGTTGATTCAAGATACGTTAATTTAAAATTCGTAGATGGTAAGAAATTCATTTTTTTTAGCAACTACGAATCTCCCAAATCAATTGCATTTAGATCTCATGATCAAATAAGTGCTTTAATTTATTGGTCATCTATTAATGTTCAGATAAGGATGAGGGCAAACATCCACTTAACATCGAAAGAATTTAATAAAAATTATTTCAAGCAACGATCTAAAGAAAAAAATGCACTTGCAATTTCTTCACAGCAGTCATCATATACAGAATCATATGAACAAGTTAAAAAAAATTACTTTAAAACACTTAGCTCCAATAATTTAAGGAAATGTCCTGAATATTGGGGCGGTTATTACTTCGAACCATATTATTTTGAATTTTGGGAGGGCCATAAGTCTAGACTAAATAAAAGAGATGCTTACGAGCTAATTAAAGAAAATTGGAATCATTTTGTTCTTCAGCCATGAACAAAATTATTTACGAAATTACTTTACTAGTATAGAATCACTCGATAAATGATATCCCATCTCAAATCAAAAAATAATCCACTATATTATTTTTATGCTAATCACATAATTTATAGGTTATTACCATAGTTCGTTCAAAGAAAAATACTACGCCAATTAATAATATGATCAGCGCAACTGAACTGATGCTTATTGATGAAAATGGTGAAAAGAAAGGGATTGTCTCTATTGAAGATGCATTAAATGCTGCCAGCAAAACAACACTAGATCTCGTTCAGGTATCTTCTTCCGATGCCAACCCAGTAGTCTGTAAATTAATGGATTATGGCAAACATTTATTTTCAAAGAAAAAAAATAACTCTTCTTCAAAATCTAAGACTAGGAAAACAGTATTGAAAGAAATTAAATTTAGACCTTCAACTGATATTGGAGACTATAAAATCAAATTAAAAAAGATTAAAAGCTTTATTCTTGATAAAAATAAGACTAAAATTAGCGTCCGTTTTAGAGGAAGAGAGATACTAAATAGTGATTTAGGACTAGATCTTTTAAATAGAGTTAAAGATGATCTTGAAGAAATTGCTCAAGTTGATCAAGAACCTTCTCTTGAAGGAAGACAACTACTTATGGTCTTATCGCCTCTAAAAAAGTAATTTAGTTGATTATGGGTTATAAATTAAAGAAACATTCTGGCGCATCCAAGCGCTTTAAGAGAACTGGTACTTCTGTAAAAAGTCGAAGTGCAGGTAGAAATCATATTTTATCCAAACAATCTACAAAGAGAAAAAGACACAATAGAGGATTAAATAAACTGCAAGGAACAACTCTCAAAGTTGCCGAAAAGTTAATTAAATAGTATGCCTAGAGTAACAAAAGCAAAAATAGCAAAAACAAAACATAAGAAAATACTTAACTCTGCAAAAGGTTACTATGGAGCAAGAAGTAGGCTTTATAAAACTGCTAAGCAATCAAATATTAAGGCTCTTCAATATGCATTCAGGGATAGGAAGAACAAAAAAAGATCATTTAGATCTTTATGGATTTCAAGAATCAATGCTGCATCAAGAGAGCTGGGAATTTCTTACTCCAAACTTATTAATGGGCTCACAAAAAATAACATTATTATTGATAGAAAGATATTATCTGATCTAGCTACCAACGATCTCTCAGCTTTTGAGAAAATTGTAAAAACTGCATTAAAATAAAAGCTACATGTCTAATATGGACAAAATTGAGCCGCCTGATATAAAAAATAACACTGGTTCATTACATCCAATAAATCAAACAAAAGATTATCTTCTTGAGCTCCTCTCCGAAATTGGTTTTAAAGAAATCCATGGTCCAGAAATAGAGAGCGAAGAATTTAATTTTGATATGCTAAATATCAAAAAATCTCATCCAGCAAGGCAAATGCATGACACTTTTTATTTAGAGAACAAAAATAAAGTGCTTAGGACTCATACATCACCAGTTCAAATCAGAAGCATGCTTAAATCTAAACCGCCTTTTGCATTCAGCTCGGCTGGAAAGGTCTTTAGAAAAGATGATGATGCAACTCATTTGCCAATGTTTCATCAGGTCGAGGGCATATATGTTGATAAAAATGTTACTTTTGCAAATTTAAAGGATCTTATTCATACAATCCTTAATAGTATTTTTGGAGATGATGTGCAAATAAGATTCCGTCCATCTTACTTTCCATTTACTGAGCCATCTGCTGAGGTTGATATACTCTCAGAAAGTGGGAAATGGCTGGAGATCCTAGGATGCGGTATTGTTAATCCAGTTGTTTTAAAGAACTGCAAAATTGATCCAGATGAAAATAGTGGACTTGCACTTGGTCTAGGTGTTGAGAGAATAGCTATGCTGAAGTATGAGATAAATGATATTAGAGATTTTTATAAATCAAACTTAGATTTCCTTGGCCAATTTAAATGAAATTAATATATAGAGATTTACTAAATCTGTTATCTGAAAAACCTACCAAAGATCATTTATCAGAAAAACTTTTTCAGCTTGGTCATGAGCATGAGATTGTTGGCGACATTTTTGATATTGAGCTTACACCCAATAGGGGTGATTGTAATTCATTATTAGGCCTAGCTAGAGATCTTAATATTTTTTTTGGAAAAGGCGAGGAAGTAAAGATTTACGAGGACAGTATTGCAGATCTCGATATTAATTTCCAAAACCTATCCCTTGAAGACTGCCCTAAGATTAGCTTTCTCGAAATTGAAATTGATGGCGAAGTTTCAGAATACAAAGAATATCTAGAAAACTATTTCGATACTCTTAGTCTTAATAAAACAAATTTTTTTACGGATATATCAAACTATATTTCTTATGAGTTAGGACAGCCAACTCATTGCTTTGATTCGCTTGCTTTAGGAAAAAAAATAATTTTTGATAATAGGGTATGCAATGAATCATTTAAAACATTGCTTAATATAGATATTAACCTCAAAGGTAAAAACTGTATTTTTACTGATGATGACAAAATTATTAGTCTTGCTGGAGTAATGGGAGGCATTTCAACAGCTTGTTCTCCAGAAACAAAAAAAGTTTTGGTTGAATGTGCTTTTTTTAATCCCGAAGCTATTGTCGGAAAAAGTGTTAAATATAACCTTGTTTCCGATGCGGCTCACAAGTTTGAAAGAGGCGTAGACATTCAATCTCAAGAGAAAGTTCTAAGAAGATTTATTGAAATTGTTAGTGATCATGCGACTATCAAAAGCTTAAAAATTTGCTCTTTTGGCGAAGAACAACCTAATCAAAATATTCTCCCGATTGATGTTGAAAAAATTAATAAGATTTTAGGTACTAATCTTAAAGAAAATGAATATTTAATGTATCTCAGAAAGCTAAATTTTGATATTACCGATCAAATTGTTATTCCCTCCTACAGAAATGACATATCTACACAAAATGATCTATCAGAGGAGATAGCAAGAATAATCGGCTATAACAATATCCATGGCGAGCCATTAAAAATAGTAAGTCATTCGGAAAAGACTGAGAACGATTATAGAAAAATAAAGAATTATCTGATTAATAATGGTTTTTCTGAGGTCATTAATTACCCATTTACCTCATCCAAAGAAGAGAAATCTATATCTATTGATAATCCTTTAGATTCAAATAAGAGTTACCTAAGATTGTCTTTAAAAGATTCTCTTCTTCAGAACCTCCTTTATAATGAGAGAAGGCAAAAAGACTCTATAAAACTATTTGAAATCAGCAATATATATTCAAAAAATAATCATATAGAACAGGAAATTAAGCTAGGTATAATCGTAAGTGGGAAAAAAGGCCACAATCATCTTGATTTTTCTAAAAATCTAGACTTTGAATATCTTCACGAGACTCTAAATAACTTTTTTAATAAAAATATTTTCAAAATTGAAGAAATACCAAGAGAAAGCTTAAAAACAAAAAAGAACGATAAGATTTTTTATGCAGAAATATTGATAAATGATATTTTAGAGAAAATGTTGATGACTCCTCAAAAAAGCACTAAAAAGATTAATTTTGTTAAATATGAGCCAGTTTCTGAGTTTCCAACAAGCACAAGAGACTTTTCTTTTTCCATAACTGATTTCAAAAAATATAAAATAGTACTTGATCATATAGATCGATTGAATGATAGAAACCTTAAAGAAGTATTCATTTTTGATTTTTATGAAAATAAAAAACTTAAAGAGATCAAGGTAGGAGCTAGATTTATTTTCCAGTCTAATTCACACACCTTGTCAGACCAAGAAATTCAACAAAGTATCAAAAATTTGTTAAAGCCCATAATTGATCTAGATGGAGTCTCTGTACCGGGGCTCTGAGCAAAATTACTTTGTTCCACTATTATATTTAATAAATAAATGTAAAATGAATGTGTTAAAAATGCTTTTTATATAAACATGAATATTTATAAAAAATATCTTTTGTTGCTGGTATCTATATTTTCCTATAACTCCATATCGCAAGTTATTGACCCAGAAATTCTTTCACAATTAAGCCCCGAACAAATCGAGCTGGCAAAGAGCAGTATTGAAAATAATATTTCTATAGATGAATCTGTTGAGGGATTGCCCAATATTGATGAATCTCTTTTAATTGAAAGATCAAGCACTGATGCAAATGAGATTCCTGGAATGAAATATGGCTATGATTTTTTTTCTTCAATGCCGACTTCTTTAACAGCGATTGGTGACTTGCCACTCCCAAATGACTATAAAATATCACTTAGAGACCAATTCACGGTAATATTATCAGGAGCCAAAGATTCAATATTTAATTTAAATGTAAAACTTGATGGAACAATTTTATTCCCCGAACTTGGGTCTGTTTCTGTTGCTGGACTCACTTTTAAAGAAGTCCAAGACAGGCTTTCTCAATTAATTGAGGAAGCATATGTGGGCGTAAATATTGATGTATCTCTTCAAAATCTGAGTGCTAAAAAGATTACAATAGTTGGCGCGGTAAAAACGCCAGGTACTTATCTTGTAAATCCTTTTAGTACTATTACAGGCGCATTAGCTTATTCAGGTGGCATCTCTGAAATAGGCTCTCTAAGAGATATTAAATTAATAAGAAATAACAAAGAGATTTTTTCTTTTGATCTATATGACTTACTAATTAAAGGTGACAGATCAAACGATCTAACCATCGAAGCAGGCGACACTATTTTAATTAGCCCTGCATCTCAATTCGTTGAAATAATGGGAGCTGTTAAAAGACCAGCAATATATGAGGTTCTTGAGGGCGAATCAGTAGATAATCTGATAGATTTTGCGCTTGGATTTACTCAAACTGCAAACAAATCTAACATATCTATGTCCTTCTTAGATTTGTCTGAAGCCGAAATAGTTGAAAAGAATATTAAAAATCTAGACCAAGACTTAACAAATGCGTTATCAGTTTCAGTTTTTAATTATGTAAATAAAAGCAATGCAAATATAAGAGTATTAGGTGCTATTGAGCAACCAGGTTTTTATGATCTTAACAACTTTAGGAATTTAAAAGATTTGATAGATAGTTTGAATTTCGTTGATGTCTATCCATGGATGGCTGTATTAGAACAGTTTGATGAAAAAAAACTTATTAATTCCACAGTATTATTTAGTCTAAATGATCCTTCTACTTATAGATCTATAGAGCTCTTACCAAATTCTAGAATCTTTTTTGCAAATATTAATGATGCAACATTTGATGTTGGCAGAATCGCGTTGAATCAAATTAATGACTTAGCATTAACTATTAATCATAAGGAAATTACAAGATTGCCTGTAGTTGGTGAATATTCTGTAAGCTCATTGGTGGATTATTTGGGTCTAGATATGAGTGATGTAGATGATCAAGCAACTTATGTAAGCCCATTGGAAGATTTAGTCATTAATGAAGACTATAAAAACATGCGATTTATTGCAAAGAAATATAATACACTCACTTTCAGGTTTCCCCAGAACGATCTAATTTCAGTTTCAATCAGTGGAGCAATCGAATTCCCTGGTACTTACACACTCAATGATGATTCAACTCTTGAAGATCTATACAAATTGATTGGAAAATTTAAACCTCAAGCATTTTTAGAAGGTATCGTTGTTACAAGAGATTCAGTCAGACAAAAACAACTTAACGCGATAAATCAATCAAAAAAGAGTTTAAATGACGCTCTTTTAATGAGTGCTCAGATGAGTGATAGTTCTGATGAGATAAGTATTTTGAATGCTCTTTCGATAGATATAGAGCCAGAAAACTTAGGTAGATTAGCTGGAGACTTTTCTCCAAAATCAGAAGGCTCAAAAAATACAAATCTATTTGATGGTGACGCCATATTTATTCCAAAAAATCCAAATGTTATAAGTGTTTTAGGAGAAGTTCTAAATCCGATTGCATTTGAATACTCAAAAGGCTTGTCTTTAAATTCAGCAATAGAGCTAGCAGGCGGTTATAAACAGTTTGCTGACAAAAGAAGAGTTTATGTAATCAAGGCAAACGGAATTGTTGAAAAACCAAAAAGGAATATTTACATAGGGTCTTCTGGCCTTCAGCCTGGTGATACTATTGTTGTTCCCAGGAAGATTATTCTAAGCAATTCTGGTTTAAATGCTTTAATTCCTGTCACTCAATTATTATCTGATCTCGCTTTTTCTGCTGCTGCATTAGACAATCTATCTAATTAGCTCAAAAATAGATGATTAAAAATATTGCCATATGCTTATTTTTGAGCTTTCTGCCACAAAAATTATTTTCTGATAGCTTTGTTTTTAATACATTTAATAATGCAGGAGGTATTGGATTAATTAATTTACCGACTGCTAGATTCTATGATGAATCTTCCTATGGCCTTACTTTATATAATGGCGACCCAGACCAAAAAATAACAATGACTTCTTTTCCTTTTGATTGGTTAGAGGCATCCTTTTTTTATACTAACATCAAAGATAAACCATACTGCATTTATGACTTTGATCCAGTTTGTAATCAGGACTACAAAGATAAAGGATTCAATTTTAAGTTAAGGATAAAAGAAGAGGATGCTCTACCTGCTATAGCCATAGGAATTAATGATATTGCTGGAACAGGTTACTATAGCTCAGAATATATTGTTGCCAGTTATGGGATCAAGAAAACAGACTTTCATTTTGGAATAGGTTGGGGAAATCTCAATGGATCTAGTAAAAACTTCAAGAACCCGCTAGGAAAAATTAATGATAGTTTTTATGATAGACCTCAATATATGGAGGATCAAGGAGGACAATTCCAACCTTCAAGATATTTTTCTGGTGAGTCAGCTTCACCCTTTTTGGGCATAAATCATGCAATAAATGAAAAATATGTATTCAAGCTCGAATATGACACAACATTAACTCCTGGAAAAATTGGTTACAAGGAAGCTAAACAAGAATTCTCATTTGGTCTAGATATCAACTTAAACAAAAACTTTACAATTGGTATTTCAACTGAAAGAGGTAATGCAACATCAATAAGATTTTCCTATAAAAATAATTCGAAAGTTAGTAAACCTCGATATGAATACAAGGAATCAGATTACAAAGAGACTGACAGCAAGTATGTAAGATTTAGAAGGAACCTTAATGAGAATGGTATTGGTGTTAATAAGATTTTTGAAGGTTCAGAAAGCATAGGTGTTGAAATAACTCAATTTACTCACCCAAATTTAGATATTATTGAAGAAATAATTTATTCAGCATCTCAAGATGCTGGCCTAAATAAAGAGATTCGTAAAGATCTTAGAATCGCAGATCTTCAAGCTTATTCAGACTTTAATAATGAGTTTGATAAAAATAATAAATTAATTTATGAAAGAAAACCTAAACAAAGGTTCAGTACAAAAAATCAGATTGCATTTCGTCCTTTTTTAGCTTCTAGAGAAGATTTTTTCAAGGGATCAATACTTTTTGAAAATAATAGTGAATATGTAATAAGAGATAACTTCTTTTTTACTTCAACTTTAAAATATTCCTTGCTTGATGATTTTGAAGACCTGACAATTCCACCGAAAAATACATATCCTTCTCAAGTTAGGTCAGATATTAAAGATTATCTGAGAAATTACGGAGATGGAATATTTATTGGAAGAGCGCAAATTGATTATCACCTATCTCCTAAAAAGAATCATCATTTGATGCTCACCGCTGGTATTTTGGAAGAAATGTTCAATGGCGCTGGTTTTGAATACCTCTATTTTGAACAAGACTCAAATTACGCTGTTGGTTTTGAAATTTTTGAAGTTAAAAAAAGAGATTATAAAATGCGCTTTGGCACTTTAGATTATTCAAATCTCACTGGTCACCTAAACTTTTATCATAGAAATTACGGACGTGTGCCTTTCGATACAAAAATATCTTATGGCGAATATCTTGCCGGGGATGAGGGGTTTACAATAGACTTATCAAGATCTTTCTCAAATGGAACGAAATTTGGTGTTTTCGCCTCGTTTACTGATGTTTCGAGTGAACAATTTGGAGAAGGCTCTTTTGATAAAGGAATTTATTTTAATGTACCTGTATTTGAAAATTTCATTAACTATGCATGGAGACCGCTCACAAAGGATCCAGCAGCAAAATTAATTAGAAAAAATACACTTTATGATCTTTTGGTGAAATTTAGACCAATTAACTGATTTATGTTTTTTTAACAAACATTTTTTATGAAAAATATTGTTTTTAAAACAACTTTTATGCATAATCAATGTTTACAGGAGACTCCAAGCATGAAACGTTTACTAGTTCTTTTTTTACTTGCATTTGCTATATCACCTGGTGGTATTCTTGCAAATGAATCAGTATCAGATGAAAGGATATCTGAAATCTCTCAGAGACTTGAGAGTTATAACACTGATTCTTTAATCGATAGAAGAGATTTTCTAGTTTCATATCAAGAAGGTGATGATGAAGCAGATAGCAACGGAGTTCCTGCAGGATCTGCTTCAGAGAGGTCCTTAGAAATTTCAATAATCGAAGCTATGCTAGTTGCTCTTGGCGTAGTTATACTTGATAACGTATCGGAAGATTCAACTACTCCTCCAGATACTGTTTTCCCAGTAATAACTATTCTTGGAGATAATCCTGCAACTGTTGAGTTGGGTTCATCATATACTGATGCTGGTGCGACTTCTGATGGTGGTGAAACAGTATCTTCATCTGGTTCAGTTGATACAAATACTGTTGGATCATACATAATCACTTACTCAGCTACTGACGCAGCTGGCAACACAAGCACCGCAACAAGAACAGTTAATGTTGTTGATACAACAGCACCAGTTGTTACCTTGACTGGTGCAGCTACAGTTACTATTGAACTTGGTGGAACTTATACTGAACTGGGAGCAACAGCTTCTGATGCCTCTGGAAATGTGACAGTTGCAATAACTGGAACAGTAGATACTGATACTGTTGGTTCATATACTGTTACATACACATCCACTGATGCTTCAGGTAATGTAGGTACCGCAACAAGAACAGTTAATGTTGTTGATACTACTGCTCCAGTCTTTACATCATCAGCAACATTTAGTGCTATTGAAAATCAGACTTCAATTGGCACGGTAACTGCAACTGATCTTCAAACAGTAACATTCACTGTTTCAGGTACTGAACTTGAGATTACTTCAAGCGGTATCCTAACATTTGCAACTGCTCCTGATTATGAGACTAAAACGACCTATACTGCAACAGTTACTGCAACTGATGCAAGTTCAAATTCATCTACACAAGATATAACTGTAAATGTCACCAATGATGAAGATGATGATGATATAGGCACAGGAACTGGTACAGGAACTGGTACAGGAACTGGAACTGGAACGGGAACTGGAACTGGTACAGGAACCGGCACTTAATAGTTGTCACAAACTAAAAAAGATTTAGCTAACAATATTTCAAAAAAGTTAGGGCTATCAAAGAAAGATAGCCTTTTTCTTGTACAGCACTTC